>OBVS01000048.1_pt1 | contig 108233 bp, 95 predicted proteins | sample 1476211 | NCBI WGS metagenome assembly OBVS01 (sample SAMEA2580025, study PRJEB22360) | human gut metagenome | biome: human gut; feature: human-associated habitat; material: faeces | place: Denmark | collected 2008/2010 | reverse complement strand
AGAAGGTAATGCACCTCTCTGTATAGGCTAGTCATAGAAGCCTGTGATGGTGGCAAGAATGCTCCACCTGGATTGTATACTATGTCAAGGATTAGGTCTTTATCCTTTCCATATCCCAAATCATTAAGAGTATTTAAGACCTTCATAGACTTTTCAAACACACCGTCACCCCTCTGTGTGTCTGCATTCTTCTTAGTGTAAAAAGGTACTGAACAGACTACATTTACCTTATTCTTCTTATAGAATTCTGGTAGATGCTTGTAGTTAGGTGCTAGAAGAATTACAAGGTTAGTTCTAACTATTACCCTATCTGCTATTTTTGCACTTTCTTCAACAAACCATTCAAAATCTGGGTTCATCTCAGGAGCACCACCAGTTATATCCATTGTCTTAAATCCATGCCTTTTGAAAGCCTCAAGACAGGCCTCTAATACCTCTCTTGACATTATCTCAGTCCTATCAGGTCCTGCAGATACATGGCAGTGCTTGCAAGTCAAGTTGCATAGTCTACCAACATTCACCTGCATAACTGACAACTTTTCGTGTGTTTTTAACCAATCTTTATTTGTCACTGTATCCTCAAAATTAGGAACACTCACTTTTTCGTTCAATTCTTTTATATCCAATTCATTCCTCCTATTTCCTCGTATACTTTATCTATTTCATAGTCAGTTTGTTTGATATATTCTTACTCTGTACGCCAAATGCAAGAGTTGCACCAGCCTTAATAGCAGCCGCCACATGAATTGCTTCCATAATCTGGTCCTGGTCACATCCATGTCCAAGTGTAGCATTTGTGTAAGCATCTATACAATAAGGACATTGAACAGTATGAGCTACTGCAAGAGCTATAAGAGACTTTTCCCTAGCTGTTAGGGCACCTTCATCAAATACATTTCCATAGTACTCAATAAATTTATCCCATAATTCTCCTGAGTCTTCACCTATTATACCTGCACCGAATTTAGCAAGGTCTTCTTTTTCAAAATAAAAATCCATAATATTAACCCTCCTTATACTTATTAAGTATATTATACCATAAAATGGTATAAAGGTTTAATTATCGAAATATTTGATGTATTTAATTTTTGTATATTCAACTTTATTTTTAATTAATTAATCTGTAACGCCTCATATAGGTGCCGCTACAAAGGAGGCTCAGGAGAGGATTGGCCAAGAAATTGTAAGTATCTTTCTTGACCACTACAAAATAGAAAATGAAATGGTCATATAGGAGGTGATATAGTGGTTAAACTAAGAGCATTCAAGGCCCTAAGACCTAGGGAAGACCTTGTAGAAAAAATAGCTGCCCTACCCTATGATACAATGGATACCCATGAAGCTAGGCTTATGGCAGAAGATAATCCCCATACCTATCTCAAGATAGATAGGGCTGAAATAGATCTTGAAGAGACTATAGATATACATGATGATAGGGTCTATGAAAAGGCCAAGGAAAACTTAGATATATTTAAATACAAGGGCTATCTTGTAAAAGATGAAGACCCTAGTATCTACATATACAGGCAGATAATGGATGGTAGGGTTCAAACTGGTCTTGTAGCCTGTGTAAGCATTGATGACTCTATAAATAATATAATAAAAATCCATGAACATACAAAACCAGACAAGGTTGAGGACAGGACCAAGCACATAAGATACTGCCAGGCCCACACAGGAACTATCTTGCTTACCTACCATGAAGATGAGAAAATAAACAAGATAATAGAAGATGAAACTCTTAAAATGCCACTCTACAACTTCACTACGGATGATAATATAAGTCACACAGTTTGGAAGCTAGAAAAAGAGTTGGGACAAAAAATAGAAGAGTTGTTTGATAAGAATGTAGGGGCCCTATATATAGCTGATGGCCACCATAGATCAAAGTCTGCAGTAAACTATGCAGTTAGTATGAAAGAAATTGACCCAGACTACAATCCTGACAAGGAATACAACTACTACCCTGCCATGATTGCTCCAAAGAACCAGCTATATGTGATGGACTATAACAGAATCTTAAGAGACCTAAATGGACTTGACAAAGATGAATTTTTTGAGGCAATCAAAGAAAATTTCTATATAAGTCCACAAGCTAAGGCCTACAAACCGGACAAAAAATATACTTTTGGTATGTATATAGACAAAAATTGGTACAAGCTGGAGCTTATAAACCTAGATCAACTAGGAGATGGCACTGTCAAAAACCTTGATGTGAGTGTTCTTCATGACTTACTTATAGAGCCAATTCTTGACATAGAGGTCCCTCAAAAAGATCCTAGAATAGACTTTATAGGTGGTATTAGGGGACTTGGAGAAATAGAGAAAAAAGTCGATTCAGGTGAATTTGTAGTAGGTTTTTCCCTATTCCCTACTGGTCTTGAAGAGCTTATGAGGGTAGCTGACGAAGATAAAATCATGCCAGCCAAGTCTACTTGGTTTGAACCAAAGGTGAGGTGTGGTCTCTTTGTCCATGAATTCTAGAAGGCTTTATGGCTGAGTTTTATAAGGCTTTATGGTTGAATTCTAGTTGTCTTTATTTATAGGTCAAGATAAATTCTTTTGCCTATTGAAAAACTTATTTGAATAATTTCCTCAAATCATGTATTATTTATTGTGTCATTTCTGTATAATATGTATATATGATACGGATAAGAGTATATAATAAGTGAACCTATGGAGGAAATAAATGATAGATAAATTAAACAAGTCAAGTCGTTCATACAAGCAGGACGACACCATTGTAAGACTTGGTGACTTGAAAATTGGAGGAGGCAACCTTGTTGTTATGGCAGGTCCCTGCTCAGTAGAATCAGAAGAACAAATCATTGAAATAGCAAAATCAGTCAAAAAATCAGGAGCCCAAATCCTAAGGGGTGGAGCCTTTAAGCCAAGGACTTCTCCCTATGATTTTCAGGGTATGAAAGCAGACGGCCTAGACCTACTTAGTCTGGCAAAGAAAGAAACAGGCCTTTACCTTATATCTGAAATAGTAGCCGCCAAACATATAGATATGTTTGAAGATGTGGACATACTTCAGGTAGGAGCTAGAAATATGCAAAACTTTGAGCTTCTAAAAGAATTGGGTAGGTCCAAAAAGCCAGTCTTGTTGAAGAGAGGCTTTTCAAATACTATAGAAGAATGGCTATCTAGTGCTGAATACATTATGGCTAGTGGAAACGAAAATGTCATCTTGTGTGAGAGGGGAATCAGGACCTTTAACACTCTGACTAGGAATACCCTAGACCTAGCATCAACTGCCCTAGTAAAGCAAATATCCCACCTGCCTATAATTGTTGACCCGTCTCATGGAACTGGTATATCTAGCTTGGTTGAGCCAATGGCCCTTGCAGCAATTGCAGTTGGTGTCGATGGACTGATGATAGAAGTCCACAACGATCCAGCCAACGCCCTAAGTGATGGTGACCAGTCAATAAGGCCGGATGAATTTGACCAGCTTATGAAAAAGGCAGCTAGGCTTAAATCCATTTTATAGGTCTTGTACCCCCTGTTAAAGTTACCCTTAGCGGTCTATCTGATAGGTCTTAAGTCTTTAAATAAGTATATAAGGGATAAAAATACAAAGGCTATTGTAAACTATTTAATTTTATGGTTTACAATAGCCTTTTTTAGTGGTAAAATATGCTTATAACATTTGTAAACCTCATTTGCAATACAGGTTTACTATATAAAGGAGATATTTTATGAAAAAGAAATTTTTAGACACAAAAACAATGATCTTATGTTCATTATTCACTGCCCTGGTAGCCATAGGAGCTTTTATAAGGATACCACTTCCTGTAACAGTATTTACAATGCAGTTTATATTTGTCCTACTAGCAGGACTCCTACTAGGCTCAAAAAGAGGGGCCTTGTCAGTATTTATGTATGTTCTAATAGGATTTGTTGGATTTCCAATATTCACAGAGGGCGGAGGACCAACTTACCTACTAAAACCTACTTTTGGCTACCTACTAGCCTTTATCCTAGCAGCCTATATAGTAGGATATGCCAGGGAGAAATACTCGACAAAAAAGTTTGCCCCATTATTTATAGCCTGCCTGATAGCTATGGTTATTACATATGGATTCGGTAGCTTTTATACATACATAATCTTAAACTATGTAGCTGGTAGCCCAATACCTTACTGGGCCTGTATAGCTAGTCTATTCCCAATAACAGCAATAAAGGACATAGTCGGATGTATTATTGCAAGTGTGGCATGCCAGAGGTTGAGTAAGTTTGTAGAAATTGATTTTTAGGATATTCCTCAAAAAATACACACAGAATTGTACCGACCCCCAAAAGTTAGACCTAAAAATCTAACGATTGGGAGGTCGGTTTTTTCATGGCAAAATATTCATTTGAACTTAAGAAAAAAAATTTATAGAGCTATCCCTCCATTTTATAAGTCTACATCGCCTTTTAAAAATTGTTCTGCATTAACATTTCTAATACCTGATTTTGAGAAATCAAGACTATCTAGACTCAGTATAATCTTGGGATAGTTATCTGCTATCATTTCAAGAGGTCTAAACTCACGTTCTCTTGTCTTTTCATCCATCAAATTCAAACTTACCTGTACATAAATTAACTCATCATTTTTTTCACAGATGAAGTCGATTTCATATTCCTCAATCTCTCCTGTATAAATTCTATATCCTCTACGAAGCAGTTCTAAAAATACAAGATTTTCTAAAATATGACCATAGTCTTTGTTTCCGCCAGAAGTTAGAGATTCCCTTAGACCTGGGTCAACACCATAGAACTTATTATTTCTTGAAAAAACCTTTCTTCCCTTCAAATCATATCTCTCTAATTCATAAATTAAATATGCCTCTTTTAAGTATTCTATATACATAGATATTGTTTCTTCTTTTGAATTAATTCCTAACTCGGATTTTATTGTGTTAGCAATCTTTCTAATTGAAAACATTGACCCCGAATTTTGAAATATAAAACTTGCTAAGGCTCTTAAAAGATGACCATTATTTATTCTATTTCTTAACATAACATCCTTTAATAAAACAGAATCTAGTAAATCATTTAAAATTATACTTTTTGAGTGATTATTTTCAACCCCTATAACTCCTGGAAATCCACCATAAGTCATGTAATTCTGTAATGTTAAATTAGGATCTTTTAGACTAGACTCCCTAAGTGAAAACGGGTAAACGATAATAGATACATATCTTCCAGCCAAATATGTAGCAAGTTCAGATGAAAGCAATTTAGCATTTGAACCAGTAATTACAATATCCAATTTTTTATCTAAATTAAGAGAATTTATAGCAACTTCCCATTTATCTACAATCTGAATTTCATCAAATAGCAAATAATATTCCAAATCTTCTTTAGTTTTCTCTTTTATATATTTATGAAGAGCAATACTCTCGTGTAATTCTATAGTATCTAGATTTTCAAAATTTAAATATATAATCTGTTTTTCACTAACGCCATTTTCTTGTAACCAATTTTTATATTGATACATAATAGTAGACTTACCTGATCTTCTAACACCTGTGATAACTTTTATTACATCTCTATTTTTCCATTCTTTCAACCAGTTAAGTTCCCGTTCTCTGATTATCATTGCTACTCCTCCTTTGAAAGTATATTATATCAAATAATTTTATCACCTTTATGGTGATATTTCTATACTTTTTGATAATTTTATCCCCTTGAAGGTGATATTTTTGTATTTTTAGATACATATCTCACCTTCAAGGGGATATATTCTTCATTTTCATAAAAGATATCCCCCTCAGGGGGATATCGTCTCAATATCAATATTCAACTTCTTTTAAAAACAAGCCCTGTGGCGGAGCTGTATGACCAGCCCTCCCCCTTTCCTTGGACTCCAATATATCCACCATAGAATCACCAATATATCCACGTCCCATGTCTACCAAGGTCCCTGCAATAATCCTAACCATGTTGTAGAGGAATCCATTACCAGTCAGTTCCAAAACTATAAGGTCACCCTCTTCAAATACTTTTGCATCGTATATTTCCCTTACAGTAGTCTTAACCGATGATCCACTAGACATAAATCCTACAAAATCATGGGCTCCAACCAGTCCCTTGACCTCTTTTTTCATCCTATCAAGATCAAGCGGGCTCTTTACCTGGTAGCAAGTATCCTTGTAAAATGGTGACCTAATCCTAGATGGATATATCTGGTACCTATAGGTCTTATTGTGGGCAGAAAACCTAGAGTGAAAATCTTCATCAACCTCTACCGCTTCTAAAACAGCTATATCTTTTGGTAACTTATTGTTGAGTACTTCAGGAATCTTGTCTATTGGTATAGTGGTTTCGACCTTGAAATTAGCCACCTGACCAAGGGCATGAACTCCGGCATCAGTCCTGCCAGATCCTGTAACATCTATCTTACTAGCAAATACCTTCTGGCCTGCATATTCGAGCTCTCCCTGAATACCTAGAGAGTCTTTTTGCTTCTGCCAACCACAGTAGTTGGTCCCCTGATATGCAACTTTTATCCTTATATTCTTCATCTATTTCTCACCTTCATCATGTATTTTATAATTTAAAAGCAAATTATCATCTCAAAATTTCATCTACCTACTAATATGATAATTTATTGTATGTCTATTATCAACTCTTAAATTATTGAAAGTATTTTTTTAACAACCTATATTTGTTATAATATATTTAAATTGATTAATATAGGCAAACTTGTCAATTAGAATCGCAAAATAAATGGAGGTAATTATGAAACACTTTGGACTGCTAGGCGAACACCTTTCACACTCCATATCACCACAAATCCACCAATATATATACCAAAAACTAAATATAAATGCAGACTATAGCTTGATTGAATTTCCAAGAGAGGACCTTGAGTCCATCATAAAGAGCCTTTATAGGAGTTCTATGTCTGGGCCTATATCCAGTCCTATATCAGGCGTCAATGTCACAATCCCCTACAAAAAGGATGTGATTCCTCTACTAGATAATATAGATGACCTCGCTAGGTCAATAGGATCCATAAATACTATAAAGATAGACCAAGGTAAATTGTCAGGCTACAATACAGATTATTACGGGATCCAGGCCAGCCTAGAGGACTACCTCCCCCTAAAATCATCCACCTTCCTAATATTGGGTTATGGTGGTGCCTGCCTCCCCCTTATAGCCTATCTCTTAAATGAAGGGGCAGAAAAAATATATATAGCCTCTAGAAATCCTCAAAAGGGTATAGATGACCTTGAATCTATTATGGGACCTGAAAACACCAGACCTGCTATAGAATTTGTAGGCTACGACCAGCTAGATAAAATCAAGGGCAAGATAGTATTTAACACCACTCCCCTAGGAATGTTTCCAAACCTCGACCAATCAGCACTTTCTAAAGAGATATTCAAAAATTTTGATATAGCAGTAGACCTTATATACAATCCATGTGAAACCAAGTTCCTAAGAGACGCTAGAAGATCTGGCTTGAAGTGTCAAAACGGCCTTAAGATGCTAGTCTACCAGGCTATCAGGGCAGTAGAAATATGGAACAATATCCAAATAGATAAGGATACAGCCTCTGATATATACAGGCACTTTAACAAAACCAACATAATGGAAAATACATACTTCATGGAAAATACATACTTCAGGCAATTTATAGCTTTTCCAGAAAATCTACAACCTATTTACTTGGTAGGTATGCCAGCCAGCGGTAAGACAAGCCTCGGTAGGCTCTTGGCTGACCTTTTGGGTCTAGGCTTTGTAGACCTAGATAGGTATATAGAGGACATGACTGGTAAAAGACTTGAAGATATATTCAAAAAAGAGGGAGAAAGCGCATTTAGAGACTATGAAGAAGAGGCCCTATTAGCAACTTGTAAGCTAGAGAACACTATCATATCAACAGGTGGTGGTTGCATAACAAGGGAAAAAAACAGAGAAATATTAAACAACTCAGACATGGTCTTTTATATAGTAAGAGACTGTCAGACCATAATAGACAAGTCATCACTAGAAGATAGACCACTTATAAAATCGAACTCCAGTAGGATATTTGACCTATATAATAATAGAAAGTCCTACTATGAAGAGGTCGCTGACTACCCTATATACAATCGTTCCAGCCTTGAAACAGCCCTCTTTGATATGGTCGATATAATATTAGATAGGTACTCAGATAATAAAAATACCAAAAGAGAAGGTGAAAATATAAATGAAAAATAAATATAGACAAAAAGGTATTATAATGATGGTTATAGCTACATTCATGTGGGGTTTTATGGGTGTCAGCAGTCGTTACCTAAACGAAATACAGATGAACTCCTATGACATATCCTTTGTGAGGTCTAGCTTTGGCTTTGTCCTAACAGCCATATTTTTGTACTTCACAAATAAATCTGCCTACAAGGTCGATATGAAGGGACTTATATTTTGTGCCTTCTACGGTATACTCAACTTTGCGATAGGTATATCCGCCTATAGTTTTGCCGTGTCTAGGATACCCCTATCAGTGGCAACTGTCCTTATGTTTTCAAACCCTATATGGGTCACTATATTTGGATATATATTCTTTAAGGACAAGATTAGCCTAAAAAAGATAATAGTAGTATCAACCTGTATCTTTGGTTGTATGTGTATTATAGACATATTCTCTACAAGTGGAGCAAACCTAGATACTCTAGGAATACTGGCAGCCATATTCAATGGCATGACCTTTGCAATGCAGATAGTCCTACCACGTTTTGTAGAGGGTAAAATACAAAAAGACACAATCCTCTTATATGGATTTATGTCTTCTAGTATCTTTACCCTGTTCTTTACTGACATACCTAGGCTTGTATCAAGTGTCACAAGTTCAAATAATCCTATGTTCTACTTATTACATGTCCTTGTTATCGGTATATTGTGTACATTCGTATCCAACAACCTATATGTAAAGTCTACCCACTATATAGGCACATCCTTTCCTAGCATGATGGTAGCCCTTGAACCAACATTTGCAAGTATATTAGCCTTTTTCATATTTGGAGAAAACATGAAAATTATCCAAATAATAGGTGCTCTTATAGTTGTTGGTTCTGTCTTTGCTATGGAACTCGATCTTAGGATAGTCATAGCCAAGATTTTAAAACCCTTTAAGCATTAGGAAATCTTATCTCAAATACACTACCCTCTCCAAGCTTGCTGTCAACACTTAGACTTGCCCCGTGGACCATGGCACCGTGCTTGACAATAGATAGGCCCAGACCTGTTCCGCCTATCTCCTTGGAGTGGCTCTTGTCCACCCTGTAAAACCTCTCAAATATCCTATCTGTTTCCTCATCAGCTATACCTATTCCGGTATCAGTAACACGTATCTTTACTCCATCAAGGGTACTGCCTACCCATATAGTTACCTTGCCATTTTCCTTGTTGTACTTTATAGCATTCTCAACTAGGTTATAGACCATATCATCCAGTATCTGCCTTATGCCATGACATATGACTCTTTCTCCTTCTAAGGCTACCTTTATACCCTTGTCATTGGCCTGCTTGGCTAGTCGTGAACTTATCTCTCTGGACATTTCAAACAGGTCAACATCCTCTTTTTCTATATCTACATATCCCTCGTCCAATCTAGATATATTTATAATATCGTTGACAAGTTTTATCAATCTACTTGCTTCTTTATGGATCCTATCCGCAAAATTAGTGATGTCTTTTTCCTTGACTATGCCATTTTTCATAATCTCAGCATAGCCGGATATGGATGTAAGGGGTGTCTTTAACTCGTGGGAAACATTGGCTGAAAATTCCTTTCTCATATTGGACACCATATCCTTTTGCTTATTGTTTAAATCCATAGCCACCAAAAGTGGTTCAAGCTCCCTATAAGTGATATTTTCTAGGGGATTTTCTAGGTCTATATCGTTAATTGGACCTATAATCCTTCTAGTCTGCCACCTTGCTATCATCCAAGATAGGAGTAGCATAATCAAGAAAATACCCAACATAAATGGTAGAAAATCAATAGCAATAGCCACCATATTGTACATGGTCTTGGATACCCTGATTACACTTTTATCATTTAGAATAAGGGCATAGTAATACATATTCTTGCCTATAGTTTCAGACCTTCTAACGTCTTCACCGTATCCATTTTTAAGCGCCTCTACTACTTCTTTTCTCGTCTTATGATTTTCTAGGTCTTTTCTACCCTGGGAGTCATATAGGACTTTGCCATCCTTGTCTATCTTGGTTATTCTAGTGTTTTTGTCAACATTATCAATGCTCTCTAAATACTGGGGTCCTGCTATATTCACAGCCTCCTGTATATACTTGGCCTCTTGCTTGACCTCATACTTCATCAGTCTAAGGTCCTGCCTATAGACAAATACAACCATTACTAGGTAGGATATTATAAGGACAAGACTAAGTGAAAACATCAGGACCTTTTGGACCCTATCTTTCATTTCTATCACCTACCCTATATCCTACTCCCCTTATGGTCTCTATTATATCGCCACTTAAACCTAGTTTCTGCCTCAGTGTCCTAATATGAACATCGACAGTCCTAGTCTCTCCACCAAAATCATATCCCCACACCGTCTCCAATATTTTATCCCTTGTCATGACTATGTTTGGATTTTTCATCAGGAGATATAGTAGGTCAAATTCCTTTAGGGTAAGGCTCACTTGGTCTTGGTCAACCCTTACTTCATGTCTTTCAGGGTCCAACATTACATCCCCTATAACTAGGCGCTTCTTATCTGTCTCTAAACTAGACCTTCTCATAACAGCCTTTATCCTAGATACCAGCTCCATCATGCCAAATGGTTTAGTCACATAATCATCTGCACCTGAGTCCAGGCCTATTACCTTATCGTATTCAGAACCCTTGGCTGTTAGCATTATTATAGGTATGTTCCTTGTTTTAGAGGATGCCCTTAGTTTTTTGAGTATAGACAAACCGTCCTCTTCCGGAAGCATAATATCGCACAGGACTAGATCAGGAATTTCGTATTCAAGTGTCGTCCAAAATTTCTTGGGGTTCTCAAATCCCCTAGCCTCCATACCTGTACTCTCAAGTGTATATATTACCAAATCTCTAATATTATCGTCGTCTTCAATATAAAATACCATAACTTCCTCCTATATATTCTACTAATACTATTATACCAAATTACCATCTCTTTATCCGCAAAAAAACTGCATAGTCCTAAGACCATACAGTTGCTTGATTGATTTACATATAACATATTTACTTTTAAGATTGACCTGCCCTATGAACTCCAGTAATAGAGAACTCAACCCACTCAGCTATATTTGTCGCATGGTCTCCTATCCTTTCAAGGTATTTTGCAACCATTATAATATCGAATATCCACTCAGCATTTTCTACATTATTGTTTTGGATATAGTCCGCCACATTGGACCTTACTTTCTCGAAGAACTTGTCTATCTTGTCGTCCTCTTCCATTACATACCTTGCCATTTCAAGGTCATTGTCTACATAGGCCTTTATGGAGTGCCTTACCATCCTAGATGTAGCCTCAGCCATTGTACCTATGCCCTTTATATCAACTGTATCTTCATTTTTAAAAGTCAATACTATCTCAGCTATATTTGAAGTCTGGTCTCCTATACGCTCCATATCCGTAATCATCTTTAGGGCTGAAGATATCTTTCTAAGGTCTTTGGCAACAGGTTGCTGCTGGAGTAACAACCTAAGACATAGCCTCTCTATGTCTTTTTCCATCTGGTCAATCTCTTCATCTGCCTCTATAACTGCCCTTGCCTGGTCTGTATTGCCTTCTATAAGGGCCTTGGTAGCCTCTGCTATAGCTATTTCACATAACTCACCCATACGAGTAAGGTCCTCATCTAGTTTCTTGAGCTTCTTATCAAAAATATTTTCTTTAACCATCTTAACCAAACCTTCCTGTTATATAGTCCTCTGTACGCTTGTCTGCAGGTATAGAGAATAACTTTTCTGTGTTGTTGTATTCGACTACTTCACCCATCAAAAAAAATGCTGTATTATCAGATACACGCACTGCCTGTTGCATATTGTGCGTCACCATGACTATTGTGTAGTCTTTTTTCAGCTCCATCACTAGCTCCTCTATCCTAGATGTAGATATAGGGTCAAGGGCCGATGTCGGTTCGTCCATAAGTATTATCTCTGGTTCTACTGCAAGAGCTCTAGCTATGCATATCCTCTGCTGCTGGCCGCCAGACATACCTAGGGCAGACTTTTTAAGCCTATCCTTAGTCTCATCCCATATGGCTGCATCCCTAAGAGATTTTTCAACTATATCATCCAACTGGCTCTTCTTTTTTATGCCATGAGTTCTAGGTCCAAAGGCTATATTGTCATATATACTCATAGGGAAGGGATTGGGCTTTTGAAATACCATACCCACTCTCTTTCTTAGCTGGTTGACATCATATCCCTTGTAGATATCCTTGCCGTCCAACAATATCTCCCCATCTATCCTACAAGACTCAACTAAGTCGTTCATGCGGTTTATTGACTTCAATAGGGTAGACTTGCCACAACCACTAGGCCCTATAAAGGCTGTTATCTTATTTTTTTCTATCTCCATATTGATATTTTTAAGAGCCTTAAAATCATCATAATACAGGTCTAGGTTTTTTATACTTAATATTCCCATCTATTGTTTTCCTCTTTCTTTAATTCTTTACCAACCTTCTAGCAACAACACTAGAAAGCGTATTTATTCCAACAGTCATAACTAGTATTACGACTGCTGTTGCATAGGCCTGGTTCATATATAGGCCTTCACTTGCCAAAGTATACATATGAACTGCCAAAGTCCTACCTGAACCCATTATAGAGCTCGGCACATTGGCTGCAGTACCAGCTGTATACATAAGAGCTGCTGTCTCTCCAACTATCCTTCCTACTGCCAAGATTATTCCCGCCAGTATTCCAGGCACTGCTGAAGGAAGGACTATCTTAAATACAGTCCTTAGCTTTCCTGCCCCAAGTCCAAAACTACCCTCTCTAAAAGAATTTGGAACGGACTTTAGGGCCTCTTCTGTAGTCCTGATTATCAGTGGAAGGATCATTATAGCCAGGGTAAAAGCCCCTGCTATCATGGAAAATCCCCAGCCCAATGTATCTACAAAGAAGAGTAGTCCAAATAGACCATATACTATTGATGGTATACCTGACAGGGTCTCAGTAGTGAGTCTTATCAGTCCCAATAGCTTATTGCCCCTGCTTGCGTACTCAACTAGGAATATAGCAGCAAATATCCCAAGTGGAACTGCTATTACTAGCGAAATCAGGGTCATAATAAGCGTATTTATAAGGGCTGGCATCAATGATGCATTCTCAGACGTATGCTTAAATTCAAAAATAGAAGAATTTATATAGGGAAGACCATTTATAAGTATGTAGGCTATAATACCTATCAGTACTGCAAAAGTCATAACCGTAGCAAGCATTACTAGTAACATTACTACAAGGGACTTTGGATGAGCCTTATATTGTCTTAGCCTCTCTTTTATATTCGATTCTTTATTCATTGCTAGACCTCCTGTTTAGTAGGCTCACACTCGCATTTATAATCAGTATGAATACGAACAAGACTAGACCTGTCCCTATTAGCGCCCCCCTGTGTAAGTCGGTTGCATAGCCCATCTCTATAACGATATTTGCTGTAAGGGTCCTGACTCCCTTAAATATTCCAATCGGCATCCTGGCCTGGTTGCCAGCCACCATTATAACTGCCATAGTCTCACCTATTGCACGACCTATACCAAGGACTATACCTGCTATTAGGCCTGACTTAGCTGCTGGAATTATAATCTTAAAAATTGCTCTTTCATGGGTAGCTCCTAAGGCAAGAGCTCCCTCATAATAAGACTTGTTTACAGAACGTATAGCAGATTCTGTAACTCCTATTATAGTTGGTAGTATCATCGTACCCAGCAGGATAGAAGCTACAAATATACCACTTCCATTACCGCTATATGATATAAGTCCCATACCATTAAGTAGGTGGGAAAACTGCCTAGTCCAAGGTACCAATACCACTAGACCAAAGAATCCGTAGACTACTGAGGGTATACCTGCTAGTAGTTCACTTGCAGCCTTTAGGGGTCTATATATTTTCTCTGGACAGTACATAGCCATAAATACTGATGTAAGTATGCCTATTGGTACACCCACTAGGATGGCTCCAGCTGTTACGTAAATACTTCCGACTATCATTGGGAATATTCCGTACATGTCCATATTTGGTTTCCAGATTCTACCAGTTATGAATTTCATAAATCCAACCTGGCCTATAGCTGACAAACCATTATAGAAAAGAAATACACATATTAGTGCTACAGCCATTACTGATGTTAGGGCTGCAAGCATAAATACTATCTTCATAAATCTTTCATACCATTGACTTTCTTTCATTTATTTTGTTACCTCTTCCCAAGTCATCACCTGGCCTGTATATATCTTCTTGACCTGGTCCATAGTCAATTCACTTGTAGTATTTGCCTTATTTACTATGACTGCTATACCATCTATAGCTATTACCCTAGGCTCTAGTCCCTTTGACAATTCACTGTCTTTTAACTCCCTAGATGCCATACCTATATCATAGCTGCCATCTGCTGCAGAAGTCATGCCTGTAGTAGAATCTGTAGTCTGTAGTTCGATATCAGCGCTAGGATTTAGCTTCTTGTAAGACTCTATTAGCTTTTCCATGACTGGAGATACTGATGAAGAACCTCCTACTGTTATCTTTCCTGATGGCTTGGAAGATGTAAATTCTTTTGCAGAATCAAGGGGTATAAAGTGGTTATCAGATACTACCTTCTGTCCCTCTTTACTCATTATGTAGTTTATAAAGTCTTCTGATATAGGATTTTTCTTGTCCTTTTTAGTTGCTATATTAAAGTTTCTAGCTATTTTATAAGTCTTGTCCTTTATATTTTTCTCATTTGCCTCAACCCCATCTATTTTTAGGGCCTTTACCTTGTCATTTAAAGAACCCAAAGACACATAACCTATGGAATATTCATTGCCTGCTACACTAGTCATCATTACTGAAGTACTATTAGTTATTTCAGCATCTTGAGTAGTCATATCTTCCTTTTTATCTCCATTTTTTTCTTCTATCTTGAATAATTCTACAAAGGCGCCTCTTGTACCTGAACCGTCTTCACGAGATATTATAGATATATCCTTGCTGCTATCCCAAGATGAACTAGCAGATTTCCCTGAACTACCACATCCTGTTGCCATTATTGATACCATACCTGTTAAAATTACTAGTGATCCGATTTTCTTTTTAAGTCTCATTCCTTAACCTCCTTCAATCATATTTAGAATAAACTTACCTTATATTTATAATTCCTACTTGATATTCGACTAGGCATTATAAGCCAGTCAACCTATCTCCTTGACTATTATATTATTATACAAATGTAAAGTATCTACTATGACTTTGTAAAATAAATGTAAAACACACAATATTTTTATGATTTAATCGAAATATACTAATTTACTGTAAAGTGTAAAATATGGTTAAATTTAAATGTTTAATCATTTTAAAGTATTGATTATATGCCTATATATTTATATAATGGTAATTGAAAAGCGTATAAAAGGAGGTCTATCGAAATGAAAAAGAAAATTTCAGGAATAGCATTTCTGATAATTACTTTAATATCTTTCTTGCTAGTAAATATGAAAAATGAGTTGTTTACGAAAGACTACTACATTGGTATAGTTACGGTTCAGGGAGATAGTAAGCCGGAAATTACTTTTTTTAATAAATCACTTGCAAAAATTGGAAACTTACATCTAGATGCAAAAGATTTTTTAAGGATTTTCAACTATAATAAAATTGAACAAGATGATAAATCTTTTTATTTCGTCCAAGACTCTAGTATATTTTCCAATAACAATGATTTATTAAAAGTCAATAAAAATAATTTTAAACAGACAAAAATAAAAATTAATAATTATCCCAGCTATTTTCACGTTGGAAAAAATAATATTTACTCAGTGGAAATACTCTTAGGAAAATCCAACCTTGGTATTTATAACAAGGAAAAAAATACAGCAACTAGCAACGAAAAAATAAATACCACTCTATCTCCTTCAATTTTTGAGTATAAATCTGATTTATATTACTACAAAAATGATACAAATAAAGTTACTTTATACAATCATATGAAAAAGAAAGATGAGCTATCCATAGAAGGTATAAATGAAGTTCTATGTACAAATTTGAGTAATGATACTGCATACATACTTGGAAAATATACCGAAGATGATGAAAAAGGACAAATTCGTGAATATATCATAACCAAATATAATCTCAAAACAAAGGAAAAATCTAATATTGTAATACCTAATAAAGACTATAGATATGTGTTTGCAGATTTAATATTAGTAAATGATAAAATTATATTATTTGAAGATATTAATCTAGTTGCATTTAAAAATAAAAAAGATGTCATGTATATAGACATGAATAAAGAAGAAGTTAATAGTATTTCACTTGACTATTACCCTCAATCTATTGGACTTGACAAAGTGAATAATATAATATTTATTTCTAAAAATAGTATTTCAATATACGACAAGGACTTTAAATTAATAAAACATAAAAAAATCAACATCATCAAAGAAGAAGACTACGAAAGAAAATTTAATTCACATGTATTTATAGGAGGAATCAATGAAAAAAATTAAGTTATTAATTCTTATATGAATTTAACAATTTACCTACCGAAACACAATGTATTTTAAAAAATATGAGTAAATTAGAAAAAATAGGTATTATTTTAATGAAAAAGGAAATTAATGAGCCTAAGATAAGACCTAGATCAGCTGGAAATCCGTCAGATTTTAACAGATTAACTAAATGAGATATACTTATTACCAATGATAACAAAAGTTATCATTGTCTAAGACACGGACATGCTGCTATGTTGGTAGATGGATCTACGGTTGTAGAAGCTGTAAGATCGGGAGTAAGAAAATATAAATATGATTGGTTATCTAGATATAATACTTGTTATGCCTCAAGAATATATGGAGGAGAAAACAAATTTGAAAACACAAACAAAACATGGGCACAGGTCGCTACGGATTGGGCGTGTGGTAAAGTGGGAACCCCTTACAAAATAACCGCAGATAAAGATACCACAAAAACTTTTTATTGCTCACAGCTAGTATATCGTTCATATTTATCTGCCTCGAAAAGAAAGATAGACCTAAGTATGGACTCTATATATGTATTGCCCATGTCATTATATTTTAACCCAAACACTTATAGCGTCGCTATGTATGAAAAGTAGATAGTCGATAAGTCATATAGTTTTTATTAACTTAGAGTAGCTAAAATTGCAATATCAATAGTCACCGTTATAATGTCACTAATGACAGTGACACACTTCATCTTGAATACGTTTTGCTAGTGATATTGAAAACATTATTTAACAAACTTGCAAAATACATAAGCAAAATTTAAGTTTTTGTGGTAAAATAGTGTTACGGTTGAAGAACTTATGGTCATTAGTCGTAATAACAATGAATACAAGTTCATCCACATTCAACCTAAGAAGATAGGTCTTGATTCAATCTGCATGGTGTCAATTTGCTCCTTGCAAATTTGAGTCGGAGGTTACAATTGTAGTTTGTATCAATTATTAAAAAGTATTTGAAATGTTAACACAAGCATTGTCATGCATTTATGTGTTGATAAGACATTTGTATACTTAGCGCCAGACTGATATTTCAGTTAACGAGGACGAAGAAATCGAGATATTCGGCGGATACTTCGCGGTGGCCTACCATCGAAAGGTATACCTTAAAAGCAGGAGCGATCCTGTAACAAAGGGTCTACTAGTAGGGGCCTGTTTCTTATTTATATTTTAGGAGGAACAGAAAATGTGTGGAATAGTAGGATATTTAGGTAAGAAAAATGCAGCAGACGTCATAGTCGATGGTCTGTCTAAGCTTGAATACAGGGGTTATGATTCAGCAGGGGTTGCTGTAAACACTGGTAATGAGCTTGAAATAAGAAAGTTCCAAGGAAGGTTATCAGTCCTTGCAGATAGTCTAAAGGAAAACAACATCATAGGAAGTGCAGGTATAGGACATACTAGATGGGCAACTCATGGTGAGCCTTCAGATGTAAACTCCCACCCTCATTTTAACAAGGACAAGACCCTAGCAGTAGTTCACAATGGTATAATAGAAAACTACCTAGAATTAAGATCTCAATTAGAAGCTGAGGGTGTTGTGTTTGTATCTAAGACAGATACAGAGGTAATAGCCCACCTATTAGACAAGTACTATGATGGCAACCTTTTAGATGCCGTATACAAGACTATAGGAGACCTAAGAGGCGCCTATGCCCTAGGTGTTGTATCAGCAGACCACAACAATGAATTAGTGGCTGTTAGAAAAGACAGTCCTCTAGTAGCAGGTATCGGTGAGGATGAGGCCTTTGTGGCATCAGACATACCAGCCATATTGAAATATACAAGAGATGTATACTACCTAGACAACGGTGAAGTTGTTCATATACTAGACGGTAATCTAAAGATATACAATGAAGAAAGGCAGTTAATTGACAAGAAACTAAACCACGTAGATTGGGACATAGAGGCGGCTGAAAAAGGAGGCTACTCTTGTTTCATGGAAAAAGAGATCTTCGAACAGCCAGAGGGCATTAAGTTAACACTTGAAAGAAGATTAAATGACCAGGGTAAGATCGTCCTAGATGACATCCACCTAGATAAGTCCTACCTTGAATCAGTAAACAATATATACATTGTTGCTTGTGGTACTGCCTACAATGCAGGTGTACTAGGAAAGACAGCAATGCAGAAATTCATGGGAATTCCTGTTACAACAGATATAGCATCAGAATTTAGATACAATGATAACTTCGTTGATGAACACTCACTAGTTATCCTTGTCAGCCAGTCAGGTGAAACAGCAGATACCCTAGCAGTTCTAAGAGACTCAAAGAAAAAGGGTGCTAGAATCCTTGCAGTTACAAATGTTGTAGGTTCATCAATAGCAAGAGAGGCAGATGATGTATTCTACACATGGGCTGGTCCAGAAGTAGCAGTTGCGTCTACTAAGGCCTACACTACTCAGATAGTAGCCCTATACATGATATCCCTTAACTGTGCACTAGAAATGGGCAAGATAACAGAAGCCTACTACAAGGAAACAATAGAAAAAATGAAGGAAATTCCTGCTAAGATCCAGGAAGTATTGGATAATGCCAAGCTGATAGAAACAGTAGCCAAGGGAATAGTTGAAAAAGAACACGCCTTCTTCCTAGGAAGGGGTATCGACTACTCACTAGCTATGGAAGGTTCCCTAAAGCTTAAGGAAATATCTTATATACACGCAGAAGCATTCGCAGCAGGAGAATTAAAGCACGGTACTATAGCCCTTATTGAAGATGGTACACCTGTTATAACTATAGCTACACAGCAAAATATGTTCGATAAGATGGTATCCAACATGGAAGAAGTAAGAGCTAGAGGTGCTTATGTGGTAGCAATCGCTCAGAGCCACAACAAGGAAGTTGAAAAGGTATCTAATGAAGTAATTTATATACCAGACTCAGACGACCTACTATCACCTATAATAGCTGTTGTTCCAATGCAGTTACTTGCACTTAACGTATCTACTCTTAGAGGGTTAGATGTTGACAAGCCAAGAAACCTTGCTAAATCAGTTACAGTTGAATAGATTATAATTTTGAGTGAAGACTTTGTCTTCACTCTTTTTTTGCTTGACAACTTTAGCACCAATTGCTGTAAATGCACAGGAAGGTATGGTAAGCTATAAAAACGAAATAGCTCAACAGAAAATCGCCTTAGTACCTATGGTAAAAGAAAAAAGGCGTATGAATTATCTATCATACGCCTTTTAACATTGCCATAACATTAAAGTAAACTTCGGGATGTTTTAATGTTATTTTGTATTTTTTGTCCTTGTGTGCTTTACTTAGGTTGATACTTTTCTGGTACAGCCACTAGATACTCTTCCTCTGATGTCCTTATCCTCTCAGGATCCTTAAAGAAGTCCTGTACTAGGTTAACGACTACCTTTGACATCAATACCAAGGCAATCAAGTTTGGCAGTGCCATAAGACCGTTTAGTGTATCTGATATAGCCCATATAGTCTGTAGTCCGCCGATTGATCCAACCAATACTAGTGGTATATATAAAATCCTGTACGCCATGACTGCTTTTTTGCCAAGTAAGTACTCTGTACACTTTTCACCATAGTATGACCAACCCAATATTGTAGTAAAGGCAAATAGGGTAAGCCCAACTGATACTATATACTGTCCACCCGTAAATCCCTGCTGGAAGGCAGCTGTAGTAAGGGCTGCTCCCTGTAGCCCAGAGTTCCATACTCCAGATACCAATACCACTAGGGCTGTCATTGAACAGATAACTATAGTATCCATAAATACTTCAAATACTCCCCACATACCCTGTCTAACTGGATGGTCCGTAGTTGCTGCTGCATGAGCTATAGGTGCACTACCAAGACCAGCTTCATTTGTAAATACTCCTCTTGCTATACCGTTTCTCATGGCCATCTTAAGAGTTGATCCTGCAAATCCACCCACTGCTGAATGACCTTTAAATGCTGAACCGAATATCAAGCCAAATGCGTGTGGTACCTGGTTTATGTTTATAAATATAATTGCAAGAGCTCCAACTATATAAAGTAGGGCCATAAGTGGAACTAGCTTCTCTGCTACGGCACCAATTCTCTTTATACCTCCAAGTATTACTACACCAGCAAGCACCATTAGAACTACACCGACTATAGTCTTGTTGGCTCCAAATGAAACATTAAGAGCCTCTGCTATAGAGTTTGATTGAGTCATACACCCTATACCAAATGATGCACAGGCTCCAAATAGTGCAAATATCTTGGCAAGTCCCTTGTGACCTAGACCTCTTTGAATATAGTACATAGGTCCACCTGAAAAAGATCCATCATCATTCTTGACCCTATATGTAACTGCTAGGGCTACTTCAGAAAATTTTGTTGTCATTCCAAGTATAGCTGATAGCCACATCCAAAATACTGCACCAGGTCCACCTACTGCTATTGCAAGTGATACACCTGCTATATTACCTGTACCTACAGTTGCTGCTAGGGCTGTTGAAACCGCCTGAAATGCCGATACCTCTCCGTCTCCACCTGCATCCTTTTTGAACATCTTGAACAAGGTACTCTTTATAATATAGGCAAATTTTCTAATAATAGTAAACCTTGTAATGCTACTTAGCAGTAAGCCTGTTCCTAATAGTAGTATCAGCATAGGCCAGCCCCATACTACCTCTCCGATTGATTTGTTGATTTCTAAAATAAAGTCCATAACCTTTCCCCCCGAAAACCTTCCAATTAGTTTTTATTTTTTAAAGTTTGACTCAGATTATCTATATCTATATTTTATATTCTTAATTTGAATTTAGTTTGTATTTTCTAAAATTAAGTCTAACTTTATTATATATCCTTTCTAGATACATTTGATAACCAGCTGAAAACCATATAGACACTTTCAGTACCGTATAGAAAAGCCTTTATCATTTTTTGCTTTCAAATCATCCTTGAATTATATATGAATTTAATGTGAAATTTTTCAGGAGTACTCTTATTTTTTTAATTTTTAGCCCTATTTTTTTGATAATATTTTATTTATTAAAGTTATATAGGGTATTAATTTTGTTTAATAAATATCATTTTGAATATTTTTCTTCATATTCACTTTAATAAAATTATTTTAATTTATTTATCAACAGTCATATTTATTACTCTGTGGCAGAACATATCTACTAATCTTTTATCGTGGGATATAGGCTGAGGATTAACTTACTTGGTTCTCAAGATTTTTATATTATAGTTATGTTTTTTATACTGTAATATGGTATAATATTATAACAAAATATTATTAGGAAGGTGATAGTAATGAAATTTACAAAGAAAATTTTATCTGTACTATGTGTTGGAGTTCTTATCTTGTCCGGTATAGGCGCCTCATCTGATGCCCTATGGAAAAACTATAGGCCATACGGTGGTTTTGATGGGTCTTGGAAAAGGTTTTATGGAAGGGATAGAATTAAGACTTCTGAGTACACAGCCAACTCTCTAAACCCTCATAAGAACGCTACTGATGTACACCCTCTACCAGCTGGTCAGAGTGTACCTACAGTAATAGTAAATCAAAATAGTTTCCAGGATGGTCTTAGTGCTCAAAATATATGTAGCGCATTCAATGCCAGACTTTTACTGGTAAGGCCTGACTATGCAAATATAGGACTTATGAAGGGATATTATCACAGCAAGACTGTATACATCTTGGGTAGTGAAAAAGAAATATTTGCCTCTACTGAAAAATATATCAAGAGATTTATGCCTGGTACTAATGTTGTAAGAATAGGACACGCAAGTGCTTATGAGAGAAACTTGGCTACTCTAAAGATGGGTGGATTTAAAAACCTAGCTGTTGCAGATGGAAGAAACTTCCCAGATGCCCTAACAGCCTCTGCCCTATGCAATAATAAAAAATTAGGTCTTATGTTGGTTGATGGTTCAAGAAATTACAATATACCTGCTGGATCTCATGTAAGCTACACTATAGGTGGTGAATCATCAGTCGCTCAAAATGGTGGAGTTAGACTTTCAGGTCAAAATAGGTATGAAACTGGTAAGGCCGTTATGAGAGAAATGGCAGGCTATGACAACTTGCTATTTGTAGACGGTAGAAAGTTCCCAGACTCTATAAGTGCAATCAACCTTATAAAGCCTAGAAATGCAGGTCTTCTACTAATAGCTGATGGTAGAGACAATTCAGATATGAAGGAATTCTTAATAAAACTTCCTGCCAAGGCAGATGCTGGCTGGGATATAGAAAAGAGTGGATATGCCCTTATAATAGGTGGTATGAACTCACTAGCTGATAATACAGTAATACAGATGCTATACCCTAGATAATAAATATATATCGACATCAGACTCTATTAGCTGTATAATATCGGTATTACAGAATTGAGTTTATAAATACACAACTAAAAGTCCCTAGGATGGTCAATATCCTAGGGATTTTTACATTGTTCATTAAATCCTTAGATGCATCTACATAAGCTCTTTTTTAATATTATACGGTTAAGTTTGTAAATTTCTTTCACTTTTTAAAAATTTATAAAAAAAGACCCCACTCGGGGGTCTTTTTAGACTATACCATCATATCGTCTTCAGCTACGTCAATTTCTTCTATTTCTTCTATTTCTTCAACTTCTTCAACTTCAACTACTGGTTCGTCTTTTTCTATGGCTATATTTCTATACTTCTTCATACCTGTTCCTGCTGGTATCAGCTTACCAAGGATTACATTCTCCTTTAGACCTATCAAGTGGTCTTCTTTACCCTTGATAGCAGCGTCTGTAAGGACTCTTGTAGTCTCCTGGAATGATGCTGCTGATAGGAATGAGTCTGTAGCAAGTGATGCCTTAGTAATACCTAGTAGGACTCTCTTAGCTACTGCTGGTCTAAGTCCCTTAGCTATTGCTTCTTCATTGCACTTGTTGTATGTAAGAACTTCTTCGTATCCACCTGGTAGTAGGTCTGTATCTCCTGGATCTTCAACCTTTACCTTAGATAGCATCTGTCTTACGATTACTTCTATATGTTTGTCGTTGATATCAACACCCTGCAGTCTGTAGACCCTCTGTACTTCCTTAACGATGTATTCCTGAACTCCACCGATACCATTTACCCTTACTATATCATGAGGGTTGATAGAACCCTGAGTAAGTGGCTCTCCGGCTTCAACATACATATCGTTCTTTACCTTTATTCTTGAACCATAAGGTATTGGATATACTTCAGATTCACCATCTGCAGATGTAACTATAACTTCTTTTCTCTTGCCTGATTCATCTATCTGTACTGTACCAGATATCTCTGTGATGACTGCAAGACCCTTTGGCTTACGAGCCTCGAACAATTCCTCGACTCTTGGAAGACCCTGAGTGATGTCTCCACCGGCAACTCCTCCTGTATGGAAGGTACGCATTGTAAGCTGTGTACCCGGTTCACCGATTGACTGGGCAGCTATTATACCTACTGATTCACCGATGTTTACTGGCTTACCAGTTGCAAGGTTTCTACCGTAACACTTAGCACAAACACCGTGTTCAGTCTTACAATTAAGTACTGTTCTTATCTTTACCTTTTCGATGCCTGCAGCAACTATTCTGTCTGCGTCATCTTCTAGGATCATTGTGTCTGCTGGTACTAATTCCTGACCTGTAGCAGGATCAATGATTGGGTCTATTGTGTATCTACCAACTATTCTATCTCTGATTTCCTCGATTACTTCGTTTCCATCCTTGATAGCAAATATTTCAGTAGTTTCAGTAGTACCACAATCTATATCTCTAACTATAACGTCCTGGCTGACGTCAACTAGTCTTCTTGTCAAGTAACCTGAATCGGCTGTACGAAGGGCTGTATCGGCAAGACCCTTTCTGGCACCATGTGAAGATGTAAAGTATTCCATAACTGATAGACCTTCACGGAAGTTAGACTTAACCGGAATTTCCACTGTCTTACCAGATGCATTGGCCATCAGACCACGCATACCAGCCAGCTGTCTTATCTGGTTCTTAGAACCTCTGGCTCCTGAATGGGCCATTATGAATATGTTATTCATTCTGTCTAGTCCATCCATTAGGGCATCAGTAACCTTCTCAGTTGTCTCTGTCCAAGTCTCGATTACCTTTTCGTATCTTTCGTCATTAGATATTAGACCTCTTCTGTAGGCCTTTTCGTACTTGTCTACTAGGGCTTCTGCTTCCTTGATGTATGTATACTTAGCCTCTGGTATATCCATGTCTGCAACGGCAACTGTTATACCACCTACTGTTGAGTACTTGTAACCCATTGACTTAACATAGTCAAGTAGCTCTGCTGTCTTAGTATTTCCGTGCTTTCTAAAGCACTTATCTATAATCTTTCCTAGTGACTTCTTGTCAGTAAGGAAGTCTACTTCTAGGCTAAATGGATCCTTTTCTCTATCTACAAATCCAAGGTCCTGAGGTATACCTTCATTGAAGATAAACCTACCTACAGTTGACTCTACTAGAGATTTTCTACCATCTTCTAGAGTAACTCTTAGCTTAACTGCTGCATGTATTTCTACCTTGTGGTTGAAGTATGCAAGTAGTAGTTCGTTGTAGTCCTTGAATACTGAACCTGTTCCCTTGGCACCTTCTTGAGCTTCTATAGTCAAGTAGTATGAACCAAGAACCATATCCTGTGAAGGAGTCGTAATAGGAGATCCATCCTTAGGTGCTAGTATGTTGTTTACTGATAGCATTAGGTATCTTGCTTCTGCCTGGGCTTCTACTGATAGCGGAACGTGAACGGCCATCTGGTCACCGTCGAAGTCGGCATTATAGGCTGTACACACTAGTGGGTGAAGCTTGATAGCCTTACCTTCAACTAGAACTGGCTCAAAGGCCTGAATTCCAAGTCTATGTAGAGTAGGGGCACGGTTAAGTAGGACTGGGTGGCTCTTGATTACTTCTTCAAGCACATCCCAAACTTCTGGTTTTACCTTTTCTACTATAGTCTTTGCAGACTTGATATTGTGGGCATATCCCTTTTCTACTAGCTTGTCCATTACGAATGGCTTGAATAACTCAAGAGCCATCTTCTTTGGAAGACCACACTGGTAGAACTTTAGTTCTGGACCAACTACGATAACAGAACGACCAGAATAGTCAACTCTCTTACCAAGTAGGTTCTGTCTGAAACGTCCCTGTTTACCCTTTAGCATATCTGATAGAGACTTAAGTGGTCTGTTACCAGGTCCTGTAACTGGTCTACCACGTCTACCATTGTCTATTAGGGCATCTACTGCTTCCTGTAGCATTCTTTTTTCATTTCTAACGATGATTTCTGGAGCACCTAGCTCAAGAAGTCTCTTTAGTCTGTTGTTTCTGTTTATAACCCTTCTGTAAAGGTCATTAAGGTCAGATGTTGCAAACCTACCACCATCTAACTGAACCATAGGTCTTAGGTCTGGCGGTATTACTGGTATAGCCTCAAGTATCATCCATTCTGGCTTGTTGCCTGACTTTTTGAAGGCTTCAACAACTTCCAATCTTCTGATTGTTCTTATTCTCTTCTGACCTGTAGCATCTACTAGGTCTTCTCTTAGTTCCTTTGACTGCTGGTCTAGGTCTATTCTCTCAAGAAGCTTCTTGACAGCCTCTGCACCTATACCTACTTCAAAGTCATAACCATACTTTTCTACTGCATTTCTGTACTCTCTCTCAGTTAGGACCTGCTTGTGGGCAAGACCTGTTTCCCCTGGATCAATTACTACATATGATGCAAAATAAAGTACCTTTTCAAGAGATCTTGGTGACATATCAAGTAGTAGTCCCATTCTTGATGGTATACCCTTGAAGTACCAGATATGAGACATAGGAGCAGCTAGCTCTATATGACCCATTCTCTCTCTTCTTACCTTGGCCTTAGTAACTTCGACACCACATCTGTCGCATACTACACCCTTGTATCTTACTCTTCTATACTTACCACAGTGGCATTCCCAGTCCTTAGTAGGTCCAAATATTCTTTCACAGAATAGACCGTCCTTCTCTGGCTTTAGTGTTCTATAGTTAATTGTTTCTGGTTTCTTGACTTCCCCTCTTGACCACTGTCTGATTCTTTCTGGTGAAGCAAGACCTATCTTTATCGACTCAAAATTGTTTAATTCAAACAAGGAGTTCTCTCCCTTCTTTCGATACTAATTTATATTCAGTGGCTCTAATATGCTCTATATCAAAACATACTCCACATTTTTCCTGTTACCCTCTAGCTAGCAAATAATATCAAAACCTCTGATGCATCCATCATTTTGGAAAGGATGCACCAAGGATTTACCTATCTACTAAAACTCTTCGTCTTCAAAGTCTTCTTGAAAATCATCATCTTCCATGAAGTCTTCTTCATCTTCTGCATTAACAGAGAACTCCTCTTCTTCATAGTCATATGAATCTTCTTCAACTTCCTCAATCACATGAGTTTCTTCTATATCTTCTGGCACTATGCTCTCTATCTTAAAATCTTCTGGTATTTCTTCATCAACAGATTCCTTGATGTCTATGATCTTGCCGTCCTGGTCAAGAGCACTTACATCTAGGCAAAGTGACTGTAATTCCTTCATCAATACTCTGAATGATTCTGGCATTCCTGGCTCAGGTATGTTTTCACCCTTTACGATAGCTTCATAAGTTTCAACTCTACCCTTAACGTCGTCTGACTTAACTGTCAAGATTTCCTGAAGGATGTGAGATGCACCGTATGCTTCTAGGGCCCAAACTTCCATTTCCCCGAATCTCTGTCCACCGAACTGAGCCTTACCACCTAGTGGCTGCTGAGTTACTAGTGAGTATGGTCCTGTACTTCTTGCATGTAGCTTGTCATCTACTAGATGGTGTAGCTTTAAGTAGTACATGTAACCAACTGTGATTCTATTGTCGAATGACTCACCGGTACGTCCATCGAATAACTGTAGCTTACCATCTCTTGGGTAGCCTGCCATTTCAAGAGCATCCATGATATCATACTCGTTGGCTCCATCAAATACTGATGTAGCAACATGCCAGCCTAGCTTCTTAGCAGCTAGTCCCAAGTGCATTTCTAGGACCTGACCGATGTTCATACGAGAAGGTATACCCTGTGGATTAAGTACTATATCCATAGGAGTACCATCTGCCATGAATGGCATATCTTCTTCTGGAAGAACTCTTGATATAACACCCTTGTTACCGTGACGTCCGGCCATCTTATCTCCGACCTTTATCTTTCTCTTCTTAGCTATGTAACATCTTACTAGTTCGTTTACTCCTGGAGATAGGTCGTCTCCATTTTCCCTAGTAAATATCCTGATGTCTACTATGATACCAGATTCTCCATGTGGTACCTTTAATGAAGTATCTCTAACCTCTCTAGCCTTTTCACCGAAGATTGCTCTTAGAAGTCTTTCTTCAGCTGTCAGCTCAGTTTCTCCCTTAGGAGTAACCTTACCTACTAGGATGTCTCCTGAGTCTACCTCAGCACCTATTCTGATGATACCTCTTTCGTCTAGGTTCTTGATTGCATTTTCACCTACGTTTGGTATATCTCTAGTGATTTCTTCTGGTCCAAGCTTTGTATCTCTAGCTTCACATTCGTATTCTTCGATGTGGATAGTAGATAATCTGTCTTCCTTTACAAGTCTTTCGTTGATTAAGACGGCATCCTCGTAGTTGTAACCTTCCCATGTCATGAAGGCTATCAGACAGTTTCTACCAAGGGCAATTTCTCCTAGGTCTGTTGCAGGACCGTCAGCTATAACGTCTCCAGCCTTTACTAGTTCTCCCTTTGTTACTATAGGAGTCTGGTTTACACAAGTACCTGAGTTAGATCTCTTGAACTTAAGCAACTTGTATCTATCCTTGTCTCCGTTGTTCTTCTTTATTACTATTTCATCAGCTGATACTCTATCAACAACACCATCGTTCTTTGATACGACAACTGCTCCAGAGTCCTTAGCTGCTCTATACTCTATTCCTGTACCTATGATAGGAGCTTCTCTTCTCACTAGAGGTACCGCCTGACGCTGCATGTTTGATCCCATTAGGGCTCTGTTGGCGTCGTCGTTTTCAAGGAAAGGTATCATGGCTGTGGCAACTGATACAACCTGCTTAGGAGATATATCCATGTAGTCTACCTTGTCCTCTGATACAAGTTCAACAGCACCTAGTACAGTTCTACAGATTACCCTGTTATTTATGAATCCACCATCTTCATTAAGTGGTTCATTGGCCTGGGCTCTAACATATAGGTCTTCTTCATCTGCTGTTAGGTAGTGTATTTCGTCAGTTACAACCTTATTTACCTTGTCGTATTTTCTATATGGAGATTCTATAAATCCATATTCATTTATCTTCGCATATGTAGAAAGTGAGTTTATAAGACCGATATTTGGACCTTCTGGAGTCTCTATCGGACACATTCTACCGTAGTGTGAGTGGTGAACGTCACGCACTTCGAAGCCTGCTCTTTCTCTTGATAGACCACCTGGTCCTAGAGCTGAAAGTCTTCTCTTGTGTGTTAGTTCTGATAGTGGGTTTGTCTGGTCCATGAACTGAGAAAGCTGTGATGATCCAAAGAATTCCTTAATAGCAGCAGACACTGGTCTGATGTTTAAAAGGGCCTGTGGAGTCATAGATTCCATGTCCTGAACTGTCATCTTTTCCTTGATTACTCTTTCCATTCTAGAAAAACCTATACGAACCTGGTTCTGTAGTAGTTCACCTACACATCTGATTCTTCTGTTTCCTAGGTGGTCTATATCGTCTATATTACCAACTCTCTCCTTACCGTCTATTATATAGAATAGGCCAAATTCATATGATATAGATGCTATGATATCATCTAATAATATATGCTTTGGTGATAGGACCTTGTGGTTGGCCTTTATTACTTCCTTAAGTTCTTCATCATCTTCATACTTGTCTAGGATTTCCTTTAAAGTTGGATAATGAACCTCTGGCTTGATACCTAGTTCGTCTATATCAAAGTCAACATGGGCTCTGATATCTACAAAGTTGTTACCGATAACCTTTATTTCCTTGTCTTCAGCAACACCTACCCAAACGGCATTTATTCCTGAATTCTGGATTGCTGTTGCAGTCTCAAAGCTTATCTTTTCGCCCTGCTTAACAAATACTTCACCTGTTTCTTCATTTACTACATCCCTAGTAGCTATCTTGTCCATGATCCTGTATCTTAGGGCAAGCTTCTTGTTGAACTTGTAACGTCCAACCTTGGCTAGGTCGTATCTCTTTGGATCGAAGAACAGTGAGTTTAATAGTGAAGAAGCACTCTCTACTGTCGGTGGTTCACCTGGTCTTAACTTCTTGTATATCTCTACTAGACCTTCTTCTACATTAGTAGTATTGTCCTTTTCAAGAGTAAGTCTTAGTCTCTCATCATCTCCTAATAATTCTAGGATTTCTGCATCTGAACCAATTCCTAAGGCTCTTAGAAGAACTGTAACTGGCTGCTTTCTAGTTCTGTCAACTCTTACAGATATTACACCTGTTGAGTCTGTCTCGTATTCCAACCAAGCACCCCTATTTGGTATTACTGTAGAAGATATAAGTCTGTTACCAGCCTTGTCTCTTTCCTCTGCATAGTAAACACCAGGAGATCTTACAAGCTGTGAAACTATAACTCTCTCAGCACCGTTTATTATGAATGTACCCCTGTCTGTCATTAGAGGGAAGTCACCCATAAATACTTCCTGTTCCTTGATTTCTCCTGTCTCCTTGTTGATAAGTCTTACCTTAACCTTCAAAGGAGCACAGTAAGTAGTATCTCTTTCCTTACATTCTTCAATATCGTACTTTGGCTTTTCATCTAAAGAGTAGTCAACGAACTCTAATATTAGATTACCTGTGTAATCTTCAATTGGAGACATATCGATAAATACCTCTTTTAAGCCCTCTGCCAAGAACCATTTATAAGAATCCACCTGGATTTCTATAAGGTTAGGCACGTCAGCTATTTCCTTGATCTTGGAAAAGCTCATTCTTTCTCTTTTTCCAATCGTGACTGGATGTGGTAGCACAATCTTCACCTCACTAAATTAAATTTTGATTGCATTTGTTAATTTATGAGTATACGATTAAAAATCCACCTCGCTCTTTGTAATTAAATGCAGAAATTTACCTTTGCGAGCCCACTTTATTAACCGTAATATACAAAATAAGTGTTTAATGACTTTTATGGCTTGATTTTTTTAGGAAATTGTGAACCCTTTGATTTTCAAGTACAAGAACTTTTTCTCAATCTTAAAAATCCGAGTTTCAACCTAAAAATCGGCCTAATCTCTCATATTAAACAGTATTTTATTATACACGTTTTTTGTATTTTTTTCAAGCCCTTTAGAACTTTTTGTTTTTCCAAAATTGCAATATCAATTTGTACACTTTTTGTTTTTTAATGTTAATTCGCAAAGTAGATTCTAGTAAATCCTTGAAAGTAGAATTTAACATGATATATCTATGGCTAGCCTCAAGGGAAAAACGCCTTATGAAATATTTGAGTTTACATACGTTAAAAAAATATCTTGGGAACAGAACTCTAAAACTGGCTAAAAGAGAAACGAAACTAGAGTTAAATGGGGGTCAACCATACGAGGATTAATCATTCAAAAAGAGGATATATTGCACTCTTTTTTTTGAATGAATTTATCAAAAAAATCTCAAATGGGGTATAATAGTATTGAAGGCAAAATAATGGGAGAATTTCTATTGTTTTATTAGAAATATCATAACAACGAATTTATGGAGGAGAAAAATGTTAAAAAATCAATTAAAAAAATTGACTGTAGCAGCATTGATTGCGGCTATGATTGTGCCAGCAAGTGTATCAAATGCTGCGGAACAAAAAGTTATAAGAATTTCAGGCAAGGATAGAATCGCAACATCTGTAGAAATATCCAAATCAGCATATTCCACGTCTGAAAATGTCGTACTTGCAAGTGGATTCAACTTTGCAGATGCATTATCAGCAGGTCAACTTGCATCGGCACTTAACGCGCCACTATTATTATCTTCAAAAGATAAGTTGGATAATGAAACTGAAAGCGAAATTAATCGTTTAAAAGCAAAGAATGTTTATATTGTTGGTGGAAATCATACCATCAAAAAGAGCAGTGTTGATTCTTATTTGAAAAAGAAAAACATCAAAGTAACTAGATTAGAAGGTAACAACAGATATAAAACTTCAGAAAAAGTAATGGAGAAAACTAAGGAGTTTATCAATCCGCAATACTTGCTAATCGCAAGTGGCAAGGACTTTCCAGATGCATTAGCTGCAACATCACTTATGGTAAATCACAAATCAGTAATGGTTTTAAGTGATGGTAATTCTTACCCTAGTTCAAGCTTAAAAGAAATTGCAATAGGTGGTAAAAAGCAACTTCCGTTAGAAAAATTCAAAGGAGAAAGAATTTCAGGAAGAAACAGATATGAAACTGCGCTTGCAATAGCCAAGAGATCATTTAATGATAATGAAAATGTCGTTTTAGCAAGTGGACAAGTTTTCGCAGATAGCTTGTCAGCAGTAAGTTTAACTAAAAAACACAATGCGCCAATTATTCTTACTGAATTCGAAAATCTTACTAAAAATACTAAAGAGTATTTGAATAAGAGAGAAAGTATATATATTGTTGGCGGATTCAAAACTATCGATAAGGATATTTTAGCAAATATTACTTCTGAAGAAAAATACGAAAGAAACAAAGAAAGAATTAAAGATCAAATCAAAAGCCTTGAAGAAGAAGCTAAACAATTCGAAGAAACTAGTAAACCTAAAATCGAAGAAGCGAACAAGAAAATTTCTGAAGTAGATGCTTTATTATCAAAAACTGATGAAAGAATAAAAGAGGGGGCATTTGCATTCTTCCCATGGGTAGTAGAAAATTATCCGGAATACAAGGAAGATGTGGATAAAGGGCTTGCAATATTGAATGAATTTTATGAAAAAGGCGATGTTAAGAAGACACCTGAAGACGCAACATCCTATGAAAACATGGTAATGACTGCAGATTGGCTTGAACAATTAAACGGTTTAAGATTAAAGGATGAACACTTCACAGGTTTGAAAAAACTAGATACTAATTTTGAAATTCTAGCTAAGGCTATGGTTAGTTGTGATAGATCATTGGATTACACTAAAGGTCACAGACACACATTTAGTGTTTGGGAAAATTTATACTGGGGAGCTACAAATCCATTTAAGGGATGGTATGATGATGAAAAATTAGTTTATGAAGAATTGATGAATACAATAAACACTAAATATTCTGCAGAGAATAAAGATGTTGCGCTTGAAAAGGCAAAAGCCGATTTTATGATAAAATACAACGGAGAAAAACCTGTAATCGGTCATTACACTAATATTTTAAGTGATAGCATTAATGTTGTCGCTGTAACTAAAAATTCTTCACAAAATGGATATTTTAGAAATACATTTTGTATGAATGGAGATTTCGGACATGGATATAAAACTTTTATTTCCGAAGAAAAATACCGCGAAATCATCAATGCATACGCTAAGATTAACGACAAGAAATATCTTCTTGAAGAAAAAGCAAGTGCACAAAAAACTATAAAAGATATTGAAAACGAAAAAAATTCAAGAAAACAAAAAATTCAAAATCTTAAAAAAGGAAACACTGAAAAGATTATTAAAATCAAATAAAACATCAAACTTGCGGAACAGTAAGTAGAAAAAGCGGAAAAAGATTATAATATTCACAAAGTGTTATATGACAAAGTTAAATAGTTTTAGAGGTGGACACAAATGAAAAAAATCTTAGTTACAGGCGCAACAGGTCAAATAGGCGGAGATTTAATATCCGAATTATCTAGAATATATGGTAAGGACAAGGTCATAGGAAGTGCAAGAAGAAAAGATCCTCTAGACCTAGACTGCAATCGTTATTATTCAATGGACTGCAGAAACCTTGATGATTTCTATAGGATAGTCAAGGAGGAGAAGGTCGATACAATACTCCACCTTGCTGCAATACTGTCAGCCAAGGGCGAGGAAGATCCAAACCTACTTTGGGATATAAATGTAAACGGACTCTACAATGCCCTTGAAGTCTCAAAGGAGATTGGAGCAAGTCTTTTTGTGCCTAGCTCAATCGGTGCATTTGGTCCATCTACACCAAAAGACAGGACCCCTCAAAATACAATCCAAAGACCAACTACAGCTTATGGAGTGAGCAAGGTGACCGGAGAACTCCTATGTGACTATTACCACCAAAAATACGGATTAGATACGAGGGGGGTTAGGTTTCCAGGATTAATATCCCACAAGACACTTCCAGGTGGAGGCACTACAGACTATGCTGTACACATCTACTATGAAGCGATTAAAAATAAGCACTACACTTCTTTCATAGACAAGGGTACCTACATGGACATGATGTATATGCCAGATGCTATAGATTCAATTATCAAACTAATGGAGGCAGATCCCGACAAACTTATAGATAGAAATGCATTTAACGTTTCTTCTATGTCATTCGAGCCAGAAGATATAAAAAGATCAATACAAAAATATATACCAGAATTCACTATGGATTACGATGTAGACCCTATCAGGCAGTCTATAGCAGGTTCTTGGCCTAATTCACTTGATACTAGTCAGGCAAAACTACAATGGGGCTTTAAACCAAGATATGACCTGGACGCCATGACAAAGGATATGTTAGACAATCTTAAAAATAAAATATAGCATTTAAATACAAAAATTAAAGGGAGAAAGTATAACCAGTCTATCAAGACCAGAGATACTTCCTCCCTCTTTTTTTTAAAATAAAATCATCTACAAAACCACATATAGTTTTATAGGCTTTGTTTTATTCAAGTACCACTATATCTCCATATAAGGCACTACTACATCTTTCCTATAATATTCATAAGCTCCTGATTATTCATAAGCTCTACACCAGATATTACTATAGATATAATTAAAAATACAAATACTGCAGCAACAGATGTTCCACCCTTTGCTATAATTTCAGACTTTCTCTCTTCTCCTCTTGAGCTTATAGCCTCTATATCCTTCTTTGCATGTCTAAAATACAACCAATTGGCAGTAGCTGGCACCAAAAATGTAATTATAAGGCTTATCACATGTAAAAATCCTATCTTTTTAGTGAGTAGGCCTAGCGCTGTGGAAACAACCAGTAATATACCTGACTCTATATACATCTTTCTATAGGCCATCCATAATACAGGAACAAATAGGGCCGGCCAATTCCACCCGATCTTAGACTCACTGTCTATTATATCCTCAAATCTTGTTGAGTAATACACCTCTTTTTTGGGACCAACATACAACTCCAACTCTTCAAGAAGGGACATACTATTGTTAGTAGTGTATGTTTCATTTTCAATATCTTTTATTACCTCTTTTACAGTTTCACTTCTCTCTTGACCAAGGTCATTATTTTCCGAGCTCATATTTTCTTGTGCATTTTCTTGCCTAGAGATATTTTTATTGTCTTCCATAATTTTATCCTCCCCAATATTATAAAACTGACTCAAAGTATTTTTTAATTGCTAATTCAATTCATTTAATTATATCATAGGGTATATAAATCCTCAATTAAATTAATATATTTTAGAGTAATCTTTTTTATTATCAACTTTTTCTAAATCACTCTAAGTAACAAGTTTTTCATCAAATTATTTTTCCAAGATAGGAGGAAATCTGCCCCTTACCCACCACAACTTAATAATTACTTTTTAGTTACTTTATAGTTACTTATTAGGCACTGTATTTTTGTATTCTATCATTTTAGTCACTTAAAAGGTACTTTTTATTAGCAATTTAACATTATATAAGTTCCTTATTAGTTACTTTTTTATAATATGCTATTATTTGTGTAGCTATTTAGGAACTAATATGGTATAATCATACATAGAGAATAGAAAGAACAAAACAAATATAATCTAATATAATAAAATAAGACATATATTATTCAAACGATAATTTTGGAAGATAATTAAGAGGATAATTAAGAGGATAACTAAGAGGAGGAAGAAAAATGGATACACAAATAATAGGATTAGATATAGGTAGAGGCTATGTAAAGGGCTACTCATTATACAACGAAAACGAGTATTCATGCCTATTTAAGAGCGTTTATGGAGACGGAAGAAACATATCATTGGAAGACTATAAAGACAACCCGATCTATATAGAAATCGAAGGTACAGAATACTTTGTAGGAGCCTTATCTGAAAAAGAGAGTATGAAATGTATAAGAAATGCCGGTGATAGCAAGGTTTCACCTGTTGTAAAAACACTTATAAGCGCTGCCCTATCAGAAATAGCAGTATCTGACAACGTAAGTATTATGCTGGGTGTACCATACAAGATATTCAAGAAATCAACTTTGAAGGAAGTCCAAAAGGAATACAAGGACACTACTATATCAGTGAAAAACAAGATAAACAACAGTGTCAAAACAATAAACATAGAGAACATCAACATATTTAGGGAAGCAGATGCAGCCCTAATATACGCCATGGACGGCAAAATAAACGACAAGAACCCAGTAGGCATGGTAAATGTAGGCTTTAGAACTACAGAGCTTAGCTACTTCGACAAGGGCTTTAAGTTCAATGACAAACTTTCAACTACTATAGAATCAGGTAATCAGAACGCTTTGAAGCTAGTACAAAAAAGGCTTGTAGATATAGGTATCACTAAGAGCCTTCCAGAAATAGACTCAGCTGACGACTACCCAGAGCTAAAAGATCTTGCATACACACTTACTTCTGATGATACCAACGAAATAATCGAAGAAACATGGAATAACCTAGATGAAATGAACATCTATGTATCAGGTGGAACTAGCTTAAACCTTAACTTAAACGATAAATTTACAGTAGTAGATGACAGCCAGATGGCAACTGCTAAAGGCCTGTATGAGGTTGGTGTTAGACTTGAAAAATAACAGGATCAGACTAACTTCATACATTAGTCCAGACCTTGATGATTTGATAGAAGAGTTCATGGAAGAAAATAACATATCGACAAAGAGCCAGGCACTAGAGAGAATGCTCATCGAATTTAGGTATATGAGAAATGAGGTTGAGTTTCTAAGAGGTGTAGTAGGTGGCGGTGGTATGACGGGTAGCTTTGGCTATAGCAGGCCACCAGTAGGTCGTAGAGCAGCTTCAAAACCAATTGACAAGGTAAAGACTAGCATAGACGATATATACTCAAATATGCCGGATTAAACATAACAAAAAGAGGGAGTAAGCTTAAATACTATCCCTAAACATCGAAAAACACCGAGGGTGAAATCCCTCGGTGTTTTCGTATATTTAATTTCTATATTTTTACTCGTTCAAGCTAAGTATTGACGCATCTGTATTAAAAGTATTTATATTCCCTAAAATCAATACATCTGTAACCTCAGCATTATTCATTAAATCTTTGATACTACCAGTAAAGTATCTCATGTCCACCACATTTATTTCAGAGAAGTTGTTCACCAAGAAAGGCAACATAGCATTTGCATAGGAGTCCTTTATAACCAACAACTTTCTTTCCGTATCTATGTTTGTTCTTATCCTGATCTGAGTGTGGTTACCTCCTGTGAAGACCTGGTAAGGATCCTTTGTAGATAACTTAGATACATCATATAGACTGGCTACCTTCTTCTTTGTATCAAAGTACTTGACAAGTACTGGATTGTTGTCCTGTTGCAGGCTAAGGTACAATTGATCCGGTTTACCAATACCAGCTGCATTCTTGTAGTATAGGCTTCCATAGAAATCATTGCTAGCAAGTGAATTTGTAAAGGAATTTCTGTTCGCAGGCTGTAAATTCATGGCCTTACAATAGTCCTCGTAGGCTGCATAGGCCCCTTCTACAGTCCAGTGATGGTCTGTCTTAAAGTACAGCTGCTCATTGTTCTTTAGCCTGTTAAAAGTGCTTATAACATCAACTAACTTGACCTTTGAATTTAACTTTGACTTTAGAACCTTCATATACTCAGTCTGTGAATCTTCCGGCGCAAACTTAGGTAGGTAGTTCTTGTATATCTCGACCTTATTAGGAGACAGCAAGACTGATACATTCAATTTAGAATTGTTTTGAGCAAACTTATTAATTGCATCAATCTTGGTCTGTGTAACCTCATCACTCGCCATCTTGAACCCTTCCATCAAGTAACCGTCTTTACCTATATAGACACCATTTATCTTGTCCTTACCTGTTAGGAGATCAAACCTTGACTTTGCCTTTATAAATCCTGATCTCATAGGGAATTGGTCAGACACATAATCAGAGAATTTTGAACTATATTTTCCAGATACTATATCACTTATAGATAGCGCCGGTCTCTGTTCAAGCGTCCTATTTTCTGCTTCAGATTTAGGAAGATCCTTATGAAGTATGTTCATAACCAACAACAAGACCATAAGGCCCATGAATACAAGGGAAAATACTTGATTAAATTTCTTATCAAGTTGCTTTTTCTTTTCTTGAGATACACTGAGTTTCTTCTCCCCTCCATGAAGCAAGAAGTTAAAGAAAACACTTATGCCATGGATAACTACAAACATCAGGTTAGAAAAGTTAAAAGTCTTTGAAGATTTTTCTCTTTTTATCCTTGTTTTTTTATTATCGTCCAAGCCCCTAGAAGGCGTTTTTAGCTTTCCTTTATTGCCATTTATATTGTTGGTACTATTTCTCTTAGTATCCGGTTTATACTGGCTTGTAGGGGCTTTTTTAGCATGTTTTGTTTCAGATTTAACAGCGACCTTGGTCTTCTTAGTCAGTTTATCATTTTTCTTAGGGACTTCCTTTCTAGGACCAACTTGCTTAGTCGGTCTAGGTTTCTTGGCATCTATTTTTTTACTCTTAGTTTTGGACTTTGTTTTTTTGGATGCATACTTCTTGGGTCCTCTTTTTTTGGTGCCCCTACCAAGGGTATCTTCAGCATCCAAATCCATCAATATTCTAAGGCTTTCAGGCATTTTCGGTTCTTCATAACGTACTTTTTTCATATCCTACTCACCTCCATTTAAAATTTAAAATATAGGAATGGACTGAAGCTGTCTCCAACAAGAGATGCTACGGATAGGTAAAGAACTACAATATAGAATACTGACATTCCTATATATCCCCTCTTACCAAACCTAGACTTTATATTATTTATAACTTTCATTACAAAAGGTGTAGAACCTATAATCGCTGGTAACATCAACTTCCAAGAAGTCTTTATGATGTGTAGGGCCTCTTTATCAACAAGACCTGTAGATCCAAATATAAACATATTTGAATAGAATTTAAATATCTCAGAAAGGCTAGTAAAGTCAAATAATACCCATCCCATAACAACTATCAGCAAGCAGTATAGGCTTTGTATCTTCTTATTTGTTTTGGCTAGTCTCCTTCCCAAGCTAAGCTTTTCAAAATATATAAGTAAGCCGTAGAAAAGCCCCCAAAGGACAAAGTTCCAATTAGCTCCATGCCATAGACCTGTAACCATCCAAACTACAAATATATTCCTCATATTTATAAGCTTTGAACACCTATTTCCTCCAAGTGGAAAATATATATAGGTCTTAAACCAGTTTCCTAATGATATGTGCCATCTTCTCCAAAACTCTGTTGCAGACTTGGCCACATAAGGATAGTTAAAGTTTTCTGCCCATTCAAATCCCATCATATATCCAAGGCCTATAGCCATATCTGAGTAGCCACTAAAGTCAAAGTATATCTGTAGGGTATATGCTATTATACCCAACCAAGCGGTCATAGCAGACATTTCAAGACCTGGAATACCCTTGACACTGGCCCATATAAGAGCCATGTTATTGGCTATGAGTACCTTTTTACCAAGACCTATAATAAACTTTTCTACTCCCCTACCAAAGTGGTCAATATCATTTGTCCTAGATTTTAACTGACCTTCCATCTCTGAGTACTGAACTATAGGTCCTGCACCAGCCTGAGGGAATATAGATATGTACAGAGCAAAATCTGCGAGAGATTTTTGAGGCCTTGTCCTAGCTGTATACACATCAACTATATATGATATTATCTTGAATGTATAAAATGATATACCAAAAGGAAGCGGTAAATCTATTATCTTAAGGTTTAGTCTAGTAATAAAATTAAAGTTATCGATTAAAAATCCATAATATTTAAAGAATCCTAGAATTGCTATGTTAAATACTATTAGACATACCATGTAGAATTTGGCTTCTTCTCTACTCGTTCTAATCCTGTGTATATGCCTAACCCCAAACCAAGTCACCAAAATAGACAGCAACAAAAGTAAAAGATAGGCAGGCTCTCCCCAACTATAAAAAATCAAACTCAGTACTAATAAGCTCTTATTTTTTAACTTCTTCGGAGTCAAAGCATAGACAATCATAGCTAGAGGGAAGAAATAAACTAAAAATGTTAAACTAGTAAAACTCAATTATCATCCCCCCTTACTTATAAGAATTTTTAATAGCTTCATCAATTGCTTTTTGGTTCTTAGAAGAAATAAAGTATATGTAATCACCCTTTTTCTTCAATTGACTGTTGCTGATTATCGTATATTGGTCAGGCGCATAGTTTTTAAAAGAATTAGATTGGGCATCAATTCTAGCCTGAATCTTGGCCATAACAGGATCTGTCATGCCTTTTTTGCATTTTACTATCAAAATCTCTGTAGCCTCCATATTGGATTTAGGAGCCAGCAAAGTATAAGCTTCAACCTCAAGCTTATTTATACCATAAAGCTTTCTAAGAGTAGCATCATTTCCCATGACCATATTATCCATACTGACCCGGTTCTCAATCTGACTAGATAGCTCCTTAAAGTCTATATCCCTTACTTTTACAAACTGATATGCAAGTATAAATACTATAAGGACAATTCCCCAAAGTATGGCATACTTTTTCCTATACATGGAACTCATCTTCATAGGCTTTCTATTTACAAACCTGTCCTTTATGGATTCCTTGGGCCTATTACCACCCTTTACAGTGTCTTCTATTTCTTCACTTGTAATTATTCTGAGCCTAGCTGTCTGTTCATAATTGGAGGCATTAGGCTGTTTTTTATCCCTTTTATCACTCATATTCTCCCCTCCTATATATTCTCGCTCAAGAATTGAAGCCAATTTAGGTAGAATCCATACTTAAAATGTATTCCATCCTGCTCAAATTGTTCTTCATCGTTTACAAGGCCATCAGAAGATAAGAATGTAGCACCTGTCTCATTTGCTGCAGCCTTTGCAGCCTTAGTGAATTCACTGATATTCTCGTTGCTTATTCGATAATCCTTGGCCTTAGATATCCTATCAAGAACTGGTAGAGGAGCCTGAATATATATTTTAACACCCTTATCAACCGCCTTGATATCCTTGATCAACTTGATGTAGTTTTTCCTAAAAACATCCGGAGAATAAGCAGTGATGTCATTAGCTCCATACAATATGACTATGCTCTTTGGCTTTAAGCTCTTGACTTCATTTATATGCTTGCGAGCCTGTAATACGTGCTCACCCTTCATGGCTAGAACACTGGCTGCATCTAGAATATTAGCTTCCCTAAGGTACTCAGTTATAGAATCGCCCAAAAATACCACATCATCAAACCTGCTCCTAGCACTCTTGATATCGAACTTTCCTAGCTGTGTATCCTTATTAACCTTATTTATTTCCCTCTCAACATCATTGATGTTTTGTTTTTCTAGCTTTGTCAAAAAGTTTTTGGTCCAACTAATACTTTCAGAATCCGTTTTTAGTGAGCCAGCCGCAAATACTTGACTCGCCATCACAGATGTAATTAAAATACCAGTGATAGTTAAAATTCGTTTCTTCATAAGTTATATTACCACCCATCCAAATATTATGCCGCTTAAAAAATTGTAAAAGCTGGCATTCTACGTTTATTATATCATGTAAGCAGACTTTAGGTAACTACTATTAACAAAGTATTCTTAATTAACAGCTTATTGTCCACAAAAAATAAACAAAGTCCACACCCTGCCTTGTGCGTGGTTAATTATACAACAAAAAAAGAGCCCCCCGATCCTAACGATACAGACGACCCCTTCTTATCAAATTAAATGCTCTTGTTTAATATAAATTAATATCTAAATACAGTCTTAATTATTTAACTTCTACAGATGCACCAGCAGCTTCAAGCTTTTCCTTGATCTGTTCTGCTTCTTCCTTAGATACGCCTTCCTTAACAGCCTTTGGAGCGTTGTCAACAACTTCCTTAGCTTCCTTTAGTCCAAGACCAGTTATAGCTCTAACTTCCTTGATTACTCCAACCTTTGAAGAACCAGCTGATGTTAGTATTACATCAAACTCAGTCTTTTCTTCAGCAGCAGCTCCACCAGCAGCTCCACCAGCAACCATTACTGGAGCAGATGCAGATACACCGAATTTTTCTTCTGCAGCCTTAACTAATTCATTTAATTCTAAAACTTTCATGTTTTCTATAGCTTCTAATATCTGTTCTATTGTCATTTTATTGCACCTCCGTGTGTTATTTTTAAATTTTTTTTAATATTGATCGACCAAAAATGGTCATAAACTATATCCTAGGCTATGCAGCCTCTTGGACCTCTTTTTTGACTATGCTTCTACTGCTTCGTCCTGCTTCTTTGCAACAGCATCCAATAAGTAAACAAAGTTTGACATTGGAGCCTTTAAGCTGCCAAGAAGTTTTGCGATAAGTTCTTCTCTTGATGGTATTTCTGCAAGAGCAATTATCTTAGCTTCATCGTAGAATTCACCTTCTACAACACCCATCTTTAGAGAGATCTTATCAGGGTTCTTATCCATGAATCCCTTTAATATTCTAGCTGGAGCAACTGGATCTTCATATCCGAATGCTATAGCGTTTGGACCTACTAATTCAGTATCATTGAAGTTAGCATATGCTTCACCTTCTATAGTCTTAGCAGCTCTTCTTACAAGTGTATTCTTGTATACCTTGTAATCTACACCAGCTTCTCTCATCTGACTTCTTAATTCTGTAACCTGTTCAACTGTTAATCCCTTGTAATCTACAACGATAACAGAAGCAGCCTTTTCTAGCTTTTCAGCAATCTCAGCTACAACAGCTGATTTCATTTCAATAGCCTTACTCATTTCTTAGTGCACCTCCTTCACAAAAATAAAGTTTAGCACTCACCGTAAAAATAAAAGTCCTCCCTATCATAGACAAGGAGGACGCAAGTATCACGTATATCGCAACCTCGGTGGGAAATTAAGTCGTACAACACCCACTGTCTACGGCAAATCTATTCTTTTTCAACATTGACAATAATATCATATTTGTCAACCTGTGTCAACAGTTTTTTAATTATTCAGTAACTCTAACTGGGTTTACTCTTACTCCAGGACCCATTGAAGAAGCAACTGTTACGCTTCTTAGGTACTGTCCCTTTGCAGCAGATGGCTTAGCCTTTATTATAGCTTCCATTAATACCTTGAAGTTATTGAATAATTTTTCCTGACCAAATGATGCCTTACCAACTGGAACGTGGATGATATTAGTCTTATCAAGTCTATATTCAACCTTACCAGCCTTGATTTCATCAATAGCCTTAGCTACATCAAATGTAACTGTACCAGACTTAGGGTTTGGCATTAATCCCTTAGGACCAAGTACTCTACCTAGTCTACCTACTACACCCATCATATCTGGAGTAGCAACTACTATATCAAAGTCAAACCAGTTTTCTCCCTGGATCTTCTGAACTAGTTCTTCAGCACCTACAAAATCAGCTCCTGCAGCTTCTGCTTCCTTAGCCTTTTCACCCTTAGCGAAAACTAATACTTTCTTTGTCTTACCTGTACCGTGTGGTAACACGATAGCACCTCTAACCTGCTGATCAGCATGTCTAGAGTCAACACCCAACTTGATGTGGGCTTCTACTGTTTCATCGAACTTTGCACTTGCAGTATCAACTACTAGTCCAAGAGCTTCTGATCCATCATAGTAAACACTTCTGTCTACTTTAGCGATCGCCTGAGCGTATCTCTTACCTCTTTTTGCCATTTTAAATTCCTCCTTGTGGTAATTACGGTTTTTAACCTCCCACTATTAGGCACTGCCTATATAGCGAATAAATAAAATATGCTATTATCGCCAATTATGACGATAATCAGCATTCACTTTAGACTTAATTAGTCTATAACTTCAACACCCATACTTCTAGCTGTTCCAGCGATCATTCTCATTGCTGATTCAACTGAAGCTGCGTTTAGGTCCTTTAACTTTAACTCAGCGATTTCTCTAACCTGAGCTGAAGTTATCTTACCAACCTTCTTCTTGTTTGGTTCTCCTGACCCTGACTGTAGGTTGATTGCCTTCTTGATAAGAACAGCTGCTGGTGGAGTCTTAGTTATGAAACTGAAAGATCTATCCTGATATACACTGATTACTACTGGTATAATCATTCCTGCCTGATCTGCTGTCTTAGCATTGAATTCCTTTGTGAACGCCATAATGTTAACACCGTGCTGTCCTAGTGCTGGTCCAACTGGTGGAGCTGGAGTAGCCTTTCCTGCAGGTATCTGTAATTTAATCTGTCCAATAATTTTCTTAGCCATTTTATTGCACCTCCTTATACTTTTTCTATATTTTCAAGCCCTAGAGTTACTAGTGCCTTTCTACCAAATGCATTTACATAGACTTTTACTTCTCTTTTTTCAATGTTTACATCGTCAACTTCTCCAACATTATCGACAAAGGCTCCACTGATAACCTTAACTGTATCTCCAGGAGCTAAATCTATCTCGCCACTAATAATCTTAGAAGCTGGTAGCTCTATTCCCATCGCCTTTACCTCATCAACTGTCAAAGGTACTGGCTTTGATCCTGGGCCAACAAATCCTGTTACACCCTTTGTATTTCTGACAATGTACCATGATTCGTCTGTCATTTCCATCTTTACTATTACGTAACTTGGAAATACTTTTCTCTGTGTTAGTTTTTCCTTACCTGTCTTAGTAGTTGTAACTACTTCCTCAGTAGGCACTATCACCTGTTCGATAATGTCTTCCATACCTCTGTTTTTTACAGTATTTTCAATTGTCGTTTTGACCTTGTTTTCATGTCCTGAGTATGTATGTACGACATACCATTTTAAATCTCTTTCTTCTGACATCAAAATCATCCTTTCAAAGTTGCCAAACTACTTAACTATCAAGCTAAGTACTTTTGATAAACCTGTATCCACTAGCCATACAAAGACTGTTGATACAACTACAACCCCTAGTACGACACCTGTCTTACTAGCAAGTTCTTTTTTTGTCGGCCAAGTAACCTTCTTTAATTCTTGTCCAGTTCCTTTTACAAATCCGACCTTTTCTTGTGATAATTCTACGTTTTCTTTAGCCATTTACTCACATCCTTATCTTATTATTTAGTTTCCTTATGAGTAGTGTGCTTCTTACAGAACTTACAGTATTTCTGCATTTCTATTCTGTCAGGATTGTTCTTCTTGTTCTTAGTAGTATTGTAATTTCTCTGACCACACTCTGTACATGCTAATGTTACTTTAACTCTCATCGTTACACCTCCAAATTTGATTTTTATATGATGATATAGCTTCCTGAAAAAATCAAGTAACTATTACCTTCCGCAATTAATTTTATATATTTTTCCAACTCAAACTAACGACTATAACAAAGCCGTCTTACATAGAATACTATATAGACGGCTAAATGTCAATTACTTTTGCTTATATTTCTCTTGTTGCTTCTTTTAACCAAGCTCTTTCTTCATCTGTTAGATGTGGTCCTATGATTTCATACACGTTTTTGTGGTACTTGTTCAATTCTTCCTTGTCTGAATCAGTTAACATATCTACATTTATTGCATCAAAGTCAAATGGACAATATGTGATAGCTTCAAACTCCATAAACTGGCCATACTCTGTCTTTGGTCCATACTTAACTAGCAATTCATTTTCCAGTCTGATACCATGTGAGCCTGCTATATATATGCCTGGCTCATTTGTAATTACCATACCCGCTTCAAATGGGTGTATTTCATGCTTTCTCACCTGCCACCTAAATCCTGTTGGTGGTTCGTGGATATTGCCTAGGTATCCAACTCCGTGACCTGTACCGTGGTTGAAGTTTCTTCCTGCGTCCCAGAATGGTTGTCTAGCTAATATATCTAGGTTTAATCCTGTACAACCATACATAAATTTAGCCTTGCCTAATCTTAGGTTTGACTGTAAAACTGTAGTATAATCGTCTTTCATTTCCTGAGATATTTCTCCTAGAGCTGTCGTCCTAGTGATATCAGTTGACCCCTGCATATAGTTAGCACCTGTATCTGTCAAGAACAATGTTCCCTCTGCAAGATTTACATTAGTTTCTTCTGTAGCAGCGTAGTGAACTATGGCTCCATGCTCTCCAAAACCTGCTATAGGTTCAAAGCTTGGGCAGATAAAATCACCTTGGTCTACTCTAAGTGATTCTAACTTGTCTGATGCTGACATTTCTGTTTCTTCACTTATCTTGCCATTTTTAACCAACTCTTTCATCCAGTAGATAAACTTTGTATGAGCTATACCGTCTTTTATGTGGGCCTTTATTATATTGTCTATTTCAACATCATTTTTTATAGCCTTCATGAGTATTGTAGGGTTCATAGCCTCTACTACCTTCACAGACTCTGGTATATTCTTATACATAGCATAGTTCAACCTATCTGGGTCAACTAGAACACTTGTCTTTAAAGATTTTACATCTTCATAGATATCATTGTATGGCTTTATAACTACATTGTCCTTTACTAATATAGCCTTTATCTCATCGCTTATCTTGTCCTCATTTATGTATAATACAACCTTGTCATTGTAAACTATTGAATAACAAAGAATAAGTGGGAAGTACTCAACATCCCTACCCCTTATATTTAGCAGCCAGCCTGTATCATCAAGTGTTGTTATGATATGGGCTTCTGCACCAAATTTTTTCATCTGTGCCCTTACTCTTTCTATCTTGCTAGCAGCAGATTCTCCACTGTATTTTTCATCAAGATAGAATATTGGCTCCTCAGATAGGGGCGGTCTATCTTCCCATACTTCATCAACTAGGTCAAGATCGTAAACTATGCTACCATTTTTAGCCTTTACTATAGATTCTAGTTCTACACCGTCACCAAATGGAACAGACCTACCGTCAAAGCCTAAGACCCCACCTTCTTTTAATTCACTCTCTACAAACTCATTTATTGTAGGAACATTTGGCTCACCCATCTTGTATAGGTCTACACCTGAACCCTTTAACTGGTTGCCAGCCTGTAGGAAATATCTACCATCTGTCCATAGACCAGCCTTATCTTCCTTTACAAGAGCTGTACCTGCAGAACCGGTAAATCCTGTCAAAAATGCTCTTTCCTTGAAATGTTCCCCTACATACTCACTATTATGATAGTCAGCAGTAGGAACCATATATAAATCTATCTTATTGTCTTTCATTAAGTCTCTTAATTTTGCAACTCTATCAGATACCTTCATAAGTTAATCCCCCTTATTTGAATAATTCTTTAAATCTATCTGTAGCCCTAACCAAACTATCTACAATTTCAGGTTCTCCTGAAGAATGACCTGTAATAGTAGCATCAAGCGTACAATTATTTAGCTTCTTACTAAGTAAGTATGCACCTATAAACCTACAGTCCATATCGTATCTACCATGGGCTATATGAGTAGGTATATCCTTGATAATATCCGCTTCATCTAGGATATAGTTCATATTGTCTCTGAACATATTGTTCATCCAGAAGTGGCACTCAATAGTTGCCATAGATATTGCGTAGTCTTCATCACCAAAGTCCTCAACTAAATCATCATTTGGATGAAGTGTAACTATACTACCTTCCCACATAGACCAAGCCCTAGCAGCCTCAACTCTAGTAGCCCTGTCTTCGCTAGTCAACCTCTTGTAGTAGGCAGTTATAAGGTCTCCTCTTTCCTCTTCTGGTATAACCTTAATAAAGTTCTCCCACTTGTCTGGGAATATATTTGATGCTCCACCCTCTTGGTAGATCCAATCTATATCTTCCTGTCTTCCTAGGAAGATTCCTCTTAGGACTAGACCCATAGTCTTGTCTGGATGCTGTAGGGCATAGCTAAGGGCTAGAGTTGATCCCCAGCTACCACCGAATACCAACCACTTGTCTATTCCTAATTTTTCTCTTATCTTTTCCATATCACAAATAATGCTATCTGTATCATTGTTTGTAAGGTTAGCATGAGGAGTACTCTTTCCACTACCCCTCTGGTCAAATAATATTATCCTATAAAACTCTGGATCAAAGAACTGCCTGCATGATGGTGCTGTACCGCAGCCAGGACCCCCATGAAGAAATACCACTGGATGACCATTCGGGTTACCAGATTCTTCGTAATAAATTGTGTGTACATCGTCTACCTTTATGAAGTCTGTAAAATTGGCCTCTATTGAAGGATATAGTGTTCTTAGTTCTTTCATGATTCCACCTCTATTGTTTTATTTGCGAGAAAATCTCCCAATAATAATTAAGAAACCTTTTCTCACCTAAGACAAATTATAACATATTTGAACTAACTTTTCTAGCTAGTAGGACTATAATGAATATTCAAATAATGTTACAGGACAATTTTCACAAAAATATTATAGTAAATAATAGATTACTTTCACACTTTTCAAATTATATCGACATTTTTTATTTAATTTTTGAATATAAGTGTTATAATATACATATCGGTGGGCTGGATAAGGATTTCAGGCGAGTTTTTGTGGCTTGGACCCTACTTACCTACCTACTATAAATAGATATTAGGAGGCTTTATATGAAAGAAAACAGAGTAAGTCAAGTATTGAAAAAGATGAAGGAAAATAACATTCCTCAGTTCCTAGTGAGTGATCCACTTTCTATATTTTATTTAACTGGTTATTTCCTAAATCCAGGAGAAAGATTATTCTCACTATACCTTAGCGAAAAAGGTGACCACAAGTTATTTGTAAACGCCCTATTCCCTATTGAAGAAGACTTAGGCGTTGAAAAAATAATCTTTACAGACACAGACAACTCAATAGAAGTAGTTGCCAACCACATAGACAAGTCAGCTACAGTAGGTGTAGACAAGAACTGGCCAGCTAGATTCGTTCTAGGTCTAATGGATTACTGTGATGGCAAATTTGTAAATGCCTCATATATAGTAGATACCCTAAGAATGTACAAGGACGAAGAAGAAAAGGACCTAATGAGAAAGGTTTCTTTGATGAACGACGAAGCTTGTGAAGAAATAATAAAGAGAATAACTGGTGACAAGACTGAAAAGCAGATCGCTAGCGAGTTAATAAAATTATACGAAGAAATGGGCGCTGAAGGCCTATCATTTGACCCAATCATCGGTATGGCAGCTAATGGAGCTAACCCACATGGAGAACCTGGTGACAGATATGCACAGCCAGGAGATGCTATCATAATTGACATCGGTTGTAAGAAGGATATGTACTGCTCAGACATGACTAGGACAGTATTCTGGAAGGAAGTAAGTGAAAAGGGCAAAGAAGTATTTGAAATAGTACTTGAAGCCAACAGGAGAGGTATAGCAGCATCAAAGCCAGGTGCTAGATTCTGCGACATAGATGCAGCTTGTAGAGACTACATAACAGAAATGGGCTACGGCGAATACTTCACTCATAGAACTGGTCACCATATAGGACTAGAAGACCACGACTACGGAGATGTATCTTCTGTAAATACAGCAGTTGCTGAACCAGGAATGATATTCTCTATAGAGCCAGGAATCTACCTACCAGGAGAATTTGGTGTAAGAATAGAAGACCTAGTTCTTATAACAGAAGATGGTTGCGAAGTACTAAACAAGTTCGACAAGGAACTTACAGTAATCGGCAACGACTAATACTAAAACTTAAAACTAATCTTGAGACTAGGGATTTTATCTCTAGTCTTTTTTTTAAATATAGGTAAAATCGACAACAATATAAAAAAACACTAGCTTGTGCACACAAGCTAGTGTTTGTAATTATTATCTTCAAAATGATATTCTTATTCTTCGTCTTCCTTCATCAACTTAGTTAAAGGCTTTGTTAATAAGAATAGTATTATCGCTGTAACAAATGATACTATAGCAAATGTATTGAATATAGCCATTATACCAAGCTTTTCAACGAATGTCTGAATGTATCCGTTTAACTTAGCAGCTGCGAATGAAGCAAATAGCCATACACCTAGTAATAATGATAGGTACTTCTTTGGAGCATGCTTACTGATGAATGAGTTTCCAAGTGGAGAGAAACAAATTTCAGATAGAGTAAGTAATGCACCAAATAAGAATATCCATAATACAGATGCCTTAACAGACTCAGGAGAACTTACACCTCTTACAACTTCCATTGCTATAAGTGCAAGGTAAGCAGCACCTAGGAATACGAATGCTATTGTTACCTTCTGGAACATTGAAAGGTCACCCTGAGGTCTCTTAGCAAGACTTGCCCATAACTTAGAAGCAGCCAAACTTAGGAATATACATAATAGACCATTCCATGTAGTTGTAACGTGCTGTGGAGCTATTTCTACACCAGCTATATGCATATCAACGAACTTAGTCATGTATATAGTAAGTGCTAGTTCCTGCTGATAGTAGAACAACCAGAATATGATTGATACAAATGATATGAATAAGATTGCTACAACCTTGTTCTTTTCTATCTTTGTAAGAGGTTTAACAGCCTCTTTTTCTATATCCTTAGCTGATTCATTTTCCTTTTCACCTATAAGGTTACCGTGGATATCTGTCTCATACTTAAATGGCTTTATACCCTGACCCTGAAGAGTCTTGTAGCCTAGTGTGAAGAATACTCCACCTGCAAATACTAATATAGCACAAACAAGGAATACTGGTCTAAATCCTAGAACATCACCAACCTTGAAAGTATTTAAATATAAGTATCCTGTTATAAGAGAACCAAAGAAAGCTCCTATATTAACGAATGAATACTGAATTGAGAATGCTGCGTCAAGCTTTTCCGGATCATCGAATAATCTACCTATAAGACCTGCAAGGTTGCCCTTGAATAGACCAGTACCGATTGAAACAACGGCTATCATAAGATTTATACCTGTTACAGTATACGCTTTCCATCCTATTAAATAACCTAATCCCATCAATAAACATCCAACAGAAACTGCATATCTAGCACCTAAGAACCTGTCACATATCCATCCACCTACAACTGGTGAGATGTATGTCCAAGCTGTAAAGTTAGCAGCTATGATAGAACCTTCTGCTGCACCTATTCCTAAACCACCCTTATTAACAGCGGTAACTAAGAATAAGATAAGTAATGGCTTACTTCCATAGAAAGCGAATCTTTCAAATGTGTAAGTAAGACAAGACACCCAGAACCCCATAGGGTACTTTGTTGTTGTTGCGTTAGTTTCACCCATGAACCTAAACCTCCTAATATTAAATTAATCCCCCATGTCAATAAAATGACACAGGTCTTTACGTGGGTACAACCCTACAATCTAAGTTTATATTCATATTAAGTTTTAGTCAAGGTATTTATACTAAAAATTATAAATTATCTGTTATTTTTTCTTTCTAACATTTCTTTTTTTAGTATTTTTCGACTTTTTATTTGAATTGTTTAGCTTACTATTACTTGCTTTCTTATTTTCTGATTTTATCTTGCCTTTATTTTTTTGCAAGCTTATTATGCGAAAATGCGAAAACAAAGCTACAATTGTAAATACAATAGCCATACCTAGTGTAAGTTTAAAAGCGCTACTATCAAGTCTATTTCCACTAATTTTATAGGCATATGCCATACCTAAAACAGAACTTCCCGCAAAAATAAGCATATTTTTCCTAAAATCTGCCAACCTCTTTATCTCATCTTTCATAATGTATAGTCGGATAGGTCCGACTCCTCCTTTCAATGCAATGAAATTATATATTTCTTATTATATTGTAAGTTTACAATAGGCCTATGTCAATAAAACTGAGTGTATTTATAAATTAAACCAGTATATTTTTCGGAAAATTTAAATTTTTTATAAATATATGCTAGTGTAACTTTCATTTAAGACCCTATAAGCTTATAATGAATATAGGAACTTATAAATTATAGAGGAGGAAATCATGAAATATCTCGATAAAAGCATAAAAATAAATAAACTAGACATAAAAAACAGACTGGTATTCCCTCCTATGGCAACTTCTAAGTCTATAGATGGGTGGGTAAACGATGATCTAGTTAGCTACTATGATGAAAAATCAAAAAGCGGTAAAATAGGCCTTATAATAACTGAGCATGCCTATGTATCTATGGATGGTAAGGCCAGTGAAAACCAGGTATCTATATCTCGTGATGAGGATGTTGAGGGTCTATCTAGGATTGTAGATGTAATCCACAAAAACGGTTCTAGGGTATTTGCCCAAATCAACCATGCTGGTAATGCAGCAAAGACCGAGATTACAGGTTGCGATGTTGTATCAGCTTCGGCCCTTGAAATGGATGTAAGAGGTACAAAAAGACAAGCCTCTATTGAGATGACAAAAGAAGACATAGATAAACTTATACAGAGCTTTGTAGACTCTGGAATCAGGGCAAAATCAGCAGGCTACGACGGTGTAGAAATACACTCAGCCCATTTCTACTTGCTCAACCAATTCTACTCACCCTTATCAAATAAGAGAAGTGATGAATATGGAGGAAGCCTAGAAAATAGGATAAGAATCCATCTTGAAATAATAAAAGCAATGAGACAGGCCCTTGGTCAAGACTATCCTCTTGCCCTTAGACTGGGTGCTTGTGACTATACGGATGGAGGAAACAATCTAGAAGATGCTATCAGAGCCTCTAAAGCATTTGAAGAAGCCGGCATAGACCTACTGGATATATCTGGTGGTTATTATATCTTCAACAACCCTTATTCTACAGAAGAAGGCTATTTCAAGGATGTAACATATGCAATCAAGTCCAATGTCTCTATTCCTGTTATACTGACAGGAGGAATACATTCAGTAGACACTGCAGACTATCTGATAGAAAATAAGTACGCAGATATGATTGGTGTTGGCCGTCCAATATTTAAGGACTCTAGCTGGCCAGAAACCAACATGAAATAAGTCAATCAACCAATAGCTAGCTTATATTTTCCATTGGGAGGTAATTAAATGAACATAGCCAAACTAAGAGATCCAATCAGTTCCATAACGCATCTAATAGGAGGGGTACTTTCCATATTAGCCCTGCTGTCAATAATTTTAAAGCAGGTAATCGTAGGAAACATCCACGTCAGCCTCTTTGTGTCTACAATTATATTTGGAACATCAATGATTCTACTATACTTCACTAGTGGTATCTACCATGCAATCAGCGCTAGTAAAGAGAAGGCCGTCCTAATCATGAAAAAGGTCGACCACTCTATGATCTATATCTTAATAGCCGGATCATACTCTCCTTTCTGCCTGTATGTACTACCAAAAAGCACTGGCATACCGGTATTTATAATCCTGTGGGTCATAGCAATCTTAGGTATTACCATGAAGATACTATGGATAAATATGCCTAGGAAACTATCCTCTACCATGTACATAGCCATGGGATGGGTAGCAATATTTGTTATAAAAGACCTGTACATCAACCTAGCTCCAGGAGCCTTCTTCCTACTTGTTTTAGGTGGTATATTGTACACTATAGGTGGCCTTATCTACGCAATTAAAAGACCAAATCTAAAAGTATGGAACTTCCACGATATATTCCATATATTTATCATGCTTGGTTCCCTGGCACACTTTTTATTGGTCTTCCTATTCTTGATATAGTTAACTTTAAGAGTATTACTATTTAAAAATCAAATACAGATAAGCTTTTGCTTATTCATAAAAAGCATCTCCTTTTTTGTTCTTATTAACATTAAATCATGGGGATGTTTTTTTGTACAAAACTCTTTACTCCAAGTCTATCTTTATCTTGTCGGATAACTCATGTATTTTAGGTCTTTGTTTTATAGCCATTAGATATCCATTTTGTTCTAAGCTACCTAACTTATTATCTTTTAACATACCCTTAATCGTCGTATCAATTCTCGATATCTTTGCCAAAGTTTTCAAAAAAACCCTATTTTTTGATTTATATTATTTTATATAAATCAAAAATAGGGGTTTTATTCTTTTATATTATGATTTTTTAAATATAAATCCTAAAAATAGGATTATTCTTTTTTATATCGTAATTTTATATAAACTTATAGTATCCTCATATTCTTAAGGCTCATGTCCAAGGCCTTGACAGAATGGGTCAAGGCTCCACAAGATATTATATCTATACCAAGCCCCCTGTAGGAACTTATGTTATCCAGTCCAATATTACCTGACACCTCTATCAAGGCTGAGTCACCTATCATGCTTACAGCCTCTTTGATAGTTCCTATATCCATATTGTCTAGCATAATAATATCGCAGCCAGACTCTAGGGCCTCTCTTACCATGTCTAGGTCTTCAACCTCTACCTCTATCTTACTTGTAAAAGATATTGATCTTCTTGACCTTTTCACGGCTTCCTTGATAGATCCTGCTACCCCTATGTGGTTGTCTTTTAGCATGACCATATCAGAGAGATTGTACCTGTGGTTTACCCCACCACCTATAGTTACCGAATACTTGTCAAATATCCTAAGGCCTGGAGCAGTCTTCCTAGTGTCGGCAAGGCCTATCCTATCATCATCTAGGATATCTACCATCTTCCTAGTCATAGTTGCAATCCCTGACATCCTCTGAATAAAATTTAGGGCAGTCCTCTCTGCAAACAACATGGCCTGGGCCTTGGAATAGATTCTTGCAATTTTTTGCCCCTTTACAATCCTATCGCCTTCTTTAGTATAGAGCTCAAACCTTGCATCAGGATCCAATATCTTAAAGGTATGGCAGAATATATCAATACCACAAATTACACCATCCTCCTTGGCTATTAGGTCTGCCCTAGCATCTTGATACTCGTCAATTATACCCTCAACACTTATATCCTTGTAGGTCAAGTCCTCCATAAGAGCTTCTTGGACCCTACTAAGCATTTTCATTTTTAAGCCAGTATTCATAAAAATCCTTATTCCTTTCCCTTATCCTATCTATAAGTAACCTATGGTGGTCTTCAAGTATTTCATCTATGTCCCTTGTCTCATGGTTTTCCTTGATTTCAGTTATAAAATCATCAATCGATATATTTATATTCTCGCTACACCTCATTCCGCAGTAGCAGGCTTCTAGTAGGGAGTTGGATGCCAGCCTATTTCTTCCATGAAGTCCAGTACAAGCAGCCTCTCCTATGGCATATAGGGCCTTCATACTAGTTTGTCCGTCTATCTGAGCCGTTATTCCACCCATATGGTAGTGCTGGCCTGGGCAAATAGGTATCATATCATTTCTGATATCTATGCCCTTTTCCATACAAGCATTGAATACTGTAGGAAAGTTTTCATCTACCCTGTCCCTATTATGAATATTCTCCAAGGATAAATACACGTAGTCTGACCTATCAGCTTCCATCTTGGACCTGATAGCCTTAGAGACAATATCCCTAGGCTTGAGCTCATCTATAAATCTTTTGCCATTTTTATCAAGAAGTATTCCTCCTTCTCCTCTGAGCGCCTCTGTAATAAGGCTGTGTCTTCCCTTTTCTTGGTCATACAAAACCGTTGGATGAATCTGGACATATTCTATATTGGACACCTCTACACCATGTTTTATGGCTATAGAAAGCCCCTCACCAGATATTGATTTGAAGTTAGTAGATGAGTCAAATATCCCTCCTATACCACCAGTAGCTATAACTATTGCCCTTGAATATATATTCTGGTATCTGCCCTTAGCATATACCTTTATACCTATAGCCCTATCTCCTTCCACTATAAGGTCATAGAATGTAGTATCCTCACACACATCTATATTTGGTGATGACATTACTCTTTGAGCCATAGTCTCGCAGATTGATCTACCTGTAAAATCTCCCACATGATAGACCCTAGCTAGTCTGTGGCCGCCTTCCTTGTGCAGACTATATTGGTCTTGTTCATCCTTTTCAAATGGGACCCCATAACCTATTAGGGACTTTACAACTTCTAATGAATTGTCCAATATATCCCTTACAACCTCTGGATCATTTTCATAGTGACCTGCTCTTAGGGTGTCTTCAATATAGTCATCTATATCTTCATTTACCCTCTTAGCTGATATTCCCCCTTGTGCAAGGTAGGAATTTGCCTCTGACATATCCTTTTTAGATATTAGACACACTTCAAAACTAGGATCTAGATTTAGGGCACAAGATAGACCTGCTGCCCCAGCTCCAACAACAACGACATCATAAAAACCTTTCATTTTAACTCATCTCCATCATCTTTATTAAAGGTGCTTTAGCATCTTTTATTAATCTTTCGTCGAGTATTACTTCTCCAGTCTCATCTCTCAATGTTAGATAAAGACTCTCTAAGTCTATTTTCTTCATATCTCTACAATCATTCATAGAGCTAGGTATTATAAATTCACTTTCTGGAGATACCTTCTTCATTTGGTGAAGAATTCCAGATTCTGTACAGACTATATATCCTTTTTTCTTAGTGGCTGCCACATACTCCAGTAGAGCCTTTGTAGAACCTACAATATCAGCCTCTTCAACTACAGATTCCCTGCATTCAGGATGCGCTAGGACATCATATCCATATTTTTCTTTTAAGTCCTTCACTTCTTTTATATCTACATGATGGTGGTACTTGCAGTATCCTTCATGGAGTATAAAATTCTTACCCTTCACCTGATTTTTAATATAGTTACCCAAGTTCATATCCGGCATAAAGTATATATTTTCGTTTGGCAAATTCGATACTATCTTCATAGCATTTGATGAGGTAACGCATACATCAGCTAGTCTTTTTACATCTGCATTGGTATTTATATAGGATACTATGGCTAGGTCTTCGTATTTTTCCTTTAAACCTGCTATTTGGTCATAATCTACCATATCTGCCATTGGACAACCTGCACTAGGAGCTGGTATCAAGACCTTCTTATCTGGGTTGAGTATCTTTGCACTCTCTCCCATAAAGCTGACACCGCAAAAACAGATTATCTTATTAGTAGACTCCTGTGCCATCTTTGCAAGCTGAAATGAATCTCCAACTACATCAGCTATTTCCTGTACCTCCCCTCTTGTATAGTAATGGGCAAGAATAAGAACATCTTTTTCTTTTTTTAGCCTCTCAATCTCTGTGACCAAGGCTTTACTATCCCCTAGTATATTTACTCCTGATTCGGTCATAAATGCCTCCCTTTTAATCTACAGTTCAACTTTATAAGAAACTGCACATCTTTTATAAAAATTATTTTTTGTATATTTATGTGAATATACTTATGTATATACACATAATAACTATATATTACTACACATCTAACAAAAATCCAACCTTTTTTAAATAATTTGTTGTAAAAGCTCCCAAGAAATAGACACTAGATGGATCAATCATCATAGTGCCTATTTTTATGTCAAATATAAACTTGTAAATAAAATGAACTGGCTAAATCAGCCAGTCCATTTTGATATATTATTATTGTTTTATCATATCCTTTACCTTCATCAGTCTAGTTATAGAACTTCTGTCGTTTTCTTCTAGTTTCATCCTGATATAGGTAATTGTCTCTTTTAACTGAGGTATTGTCATATATTCAAGAGCATTTACTCTTCTTCTAGTGCTCTCGATTTCGTCGGCCATTAGCTGACACGCCTTCTCTATCTCTGCAAGTTTTAACAGGTCTGGAAGTATGTCATACAGTTTCTTGACAGCTTCATCAAGTTCTGATGACGTTCCACCGAAACCATATGGGTATATGGCTGATGTGTCCTCTTGGTCACTCCTAGAAAAAGTCATCACCGGAACGTTTACGCTCATCAAGTTTTTAGTCTGTATATCCAGCTGTATACTTTCTTTTGATATAGCCAAGGCCTCGTCTAACATCTGTGATGAGTTCATAGATCTAGCCAATAGAAAATCCTCAAATGAGTCTGTAAGCTTAGCTTCAACAGATTCTCTAAGTCTCTTATTTTCCTTGATCATGGCTATAAACTGTCTCATAAGTTCGTCTTGCTTATCTTTAAGCAGTTTGTGACCCCTTGTAGATGTAGCTAGTCTTGCCTTCAACCTCGAAAGCTCCATTCTAGTTGGATTTACGTTTAATTTCGCCATATTAATCCACCTGGCTTTCCTCAGGTAAATACTTCTCGATATACTTGTCCTTTATTCTCTTTAATTCTGTTCTTGGAAGAATCTTTAGTAGGTCCCAACCTATATTCAAGGTTTCTTCTATTGTTCGGTTAGTTGTGTAACCCTGTGATACGTATATATTTTCAAATGCATCTGCAAACCTTGCAAAGGCCTTATCTGATTCTGATAGGGCAGATTCACCAAGTATTACCTGTAATTCCTTGGCTTCCTTACCTGCTGCATAGGCTGCGAACAACTGGTTCATAGTATCTGCATGGTCTTCTCTAGTCTTGCCATCTCCTATACCCTTGTCCTTTAGTCTTGATAGAGACGGTAGAACATCTATCGGTGGCATCATATTTTTCTTATATAGGGCCCTTGATAGGATGATCTGTCCTTCTGTTATATAGCCTGTAAGGTCAGGGATTGGATGTGTCTTATCATCTTCTGGCATTGTCAGGATAGGTACTTGAGTGATTGAACCTGGCTTGCCCTTTATCTTACCTGCTCTTTCATATAGTGTTGAAAGGTCTGTATATAGGTATCCCGGATAACCTCTTCTACCTGGAACCTCACGTCTAGCTGCTGATATTTCTCTTAGGGCCTCACAGTAGTTTGTAAGGTCTGTCAATATTACTAGGACGTGCATACCCTTTTCAAAGGCTAGGTACTCTGCACAAGTAAGGGCCATTCTTGGTGTAGATATACGCTCGATAGCCGGGTCATTGGCTAGGTTCATAAATAGAACTGACCTGTCTATCGCTCCAGTCTTCTTGAAGTCATCTATAAAGTACTGGGCCTCTTCAAATGTAATACCTATAGCACCGAATACAACGGCGAACTTATCATCAGTTCCAAGAACCTTGGCCTGTCTAGCTATCTGGGCAGCTAGGTTGGCATGTGGTAGACCTGAACCTGAGAATATCGGTAGCTTCTGGCCTCTAACAAGGGTATTTAGTCCATCTATGGCAGATACTCCTGTCTGGATAAACTCAGACGGATAATCTCTTGCCACCGGGTTGATTGCTATACCGTTTATATCTAGCTTGTCTTCTGGTATTAGGTCTGGTCCGCCGTCCTTTGGTTTACCCATACCGTCAAATACCCTACCTATCATATCTTCTGATACACTTAGGGTAAGCGGCTTGGCAAGGAACCTTACCTTAGAGTCCTTTAGGTTGATACCTGATGACCCTTCGAATAACTGAACCATGGCCTTGTCCCCATTTACTTCAAGGACTCTACCCCTACGTATTTCTCCGTTTTGCATCTCTATTTCAACTAGCTCTTCGTATTTAATTCCTTCAACACCATCTACCATTAGTAGGGGACCAACAATTTCTCTTATAGTTTTATATTCCTTAATCATCTAGTCCACCTCCCCTATTTATTAATTCATTTATAACATCTGTTATTTCATCAGATATAAGATCTAGCTTATCTATATGAGCTTCTTCAGTATACTTGGCTCTAGCTATTTTCTCCCTAACTGGTAGGTCTAGTAGCTCACTTAGGTATACCTTGTTATCTAGGGCTCTTAAAGACTCTCTGTAGAACTTCAATACTAGGTCTAGCATCTTGTCCTGCTTTTCTAGGGATGTAAATGAATCGACATCCTGAAAGGCATTCTGCTGTAGGTAGTCTTCTCTAATTGACTTGGCTACTTCCAACTTTAGCTGGTCTGCCTCAGATAGGGTATCCTTACCTACTAGTCTTACGATTTCCATTAGGGATGTTTCTTCCTGTAGTAGGGCCATTGCCTGGGCCCTATTAACTGGGAATCTTTCTGATACATTTTCACCCATCCACTCATCAACATCTGGTTGGTATAGTGAGTATGAATCTATCCAAGATATGGCTGGGAAGTGTCTCCTATAGGCTAGGTTGGCATTTAATCCCCAGAACACCTTTACTATTCTAAGTGTAGCCTGTGATACTGGCTCAGATATATCTCCACCTGGAGGTGACACGGCACCTATTATTGTAAGGGCTCCCTCTCTATTATCGCTACCCTTACATATTACCTTACCTGCTCTTTCATAGAACTCTGCAGCTCTAGAACCTAGATAGGCTGGATAACCTTCATCACCAGGCATTTCTTCTAGACGACCTGACATCTCTCTTAGGGCCTCTGCCCATCTTGATGTAGAGTCGGCCATTACCGCTACTGAATATCCCATGTCTCTAAAATATTCAGCTATTGTAATACCTGTATATATACTTGCCTCTCTGGCTGCAACTGGCATATTTGACGTATTAGCTATAAGAACTGTTCTCTTCATTAGAGATTCGCCTGTATGAGGGTCAATCAGTTCTGGGAATTCATTTAGAACGTCTGTCATCTCGTTACCACGTTCTCCACAACCAACGTATACAACTATCTGAGCATCTGCCCACTTAGCAAACTGGTGCTGAACTACTGTCTTACCTGAACCGAATGGCCCCGGTACACAAGCAGTACCACCCTTAGTTACTGGGAAGAAGGTATCAACTACTCTCTGACCTGTTATTAGTGGAACCCTAGGAGCTATCTTTTCCTTGATTCTTCTAGACTTTCTTACCGGCCACTTTTGCATCATCTGAACTGACTTTATATCACCCTTGTCATTCTTTATAGTAGCTATATCTTCTATGATAGTAAAGTCTCCCTCTTCTACGATTGACTCTACAAGACCATCTACCTGGTAAGGAACCATTACTAGGTGCTTGACTACCGGTGTTTCCTGAACATAACCAAGTACGTCACCTTCGGATACCCTGTCGCCTACCTTGGCCTGTGGGTGGAATGTCCATTTTATATCTCTATCAAGTGATGGGACTTCTACACCCTTAGTCAAAAAGTCTCCTGCAACAGCCCTGAACTTCTCTAGGGGTCTTTGTATACCATCAAACATATTCTCTATTAGACCAGGTCCTAGCTCAACGCTTAGGGGTTCTCCTGTTGTCTCTACTGGTTCTCCAGGTCCTATACCTGAAGTCTCCTCATATACCTGTATTGAAGCTTTATCATCACGCATTTCGATGATTTCACCGATTAGTTTAGAATTCGATACCTTTACAACGTCGTAAATGTTTGAATCCTCCATTCCTTCGGCTACAACTAGTGGACCAGATACTTTTACTATTTTACCTGCCATATGTCGCCTCTCCTCCTTATTTATCCGAGTTGGCAAAGATATTGCTACCTACTGCCTTTTCAACATTTTTATTTATTTCGCTCATTCCTATACCTAGGCTACCCTGGTTAGAAGGTATTAGTATTATAGCTGGAACTAGCTTTTTCTTATATCTCTGTATTGTTTCTTCTATATCCTTGGCTATCTGCTCTGTTACGAATATAAGACCGTATGAGTCATCGGCCATGGAATCTATTGCCTCTCTTGCCTGCCTAGCATCTAGCACAGGGTATACATCTATACCTATGGACTTGAATGCTAGGATGGAGTCCTTGTCTCCAACCGCTCCAATCTTATACATTATATATCACCCAGCCTCTCTCTTAGCTTGGCTGATGAGATCTTATTTAGCTTGCCTACTAATATAAGTCTTATCATTGAAATCTCTTTTTCCTTTGCCACAAGATAAGCAAATATAGGCTCTGGACCAAATGGTATAAATCTTGAATCTGAATTTAGCCTACTCAGATACACATCCTTCATTGAATCTACAACTGTCAGGCTACAACCACTCGCCTTGTAGTCATCTATGCACTCAACCAAGGTTCTTCCGATTTTTTCAGACTTAAGAGTAATAGCCAACCTATCAAATTCTTCTCTTGAAAGAGATATGAGTTTATTTACTGATATACCTCCTCCATCTACTAGAATTTCATTTAGGAAGTTTGTAGACTTGCCCATCTTGACTGCCCTTAGCATGGAAGATATATTATAAAAATCTATACTTGCGCCTACGTAGTCATTAAATAGGTCTATATCCAAAGATTTTGCTATGATAGATAGATGGTTATAATAAGCCCTATCCATGACTATATCTATCATCTGTGGATCAAGTGTATCTGTGTACTTTGCCTCTGCCTCTCTTAGGGCATTTGTAAATTCACTCTTAGTATCTGTAAAATGACCACTCTCAAACTGCAACTTTATCTTGTCTGGCCTGTTATCACTAGAATAGATAAAAAGATCATCCATATCCTTACCAGATACCTTGGCCTTGACCATTGTCTTTAGGTTGTGGTAGTCGTATTTAAGTGATAGTATCTCAAGTATTCTCTTGTCGCCACCCAACATTTCACTACCTGCCTTAAAGGCTCTTGCAGTCTCATTTTTAAGGAGCAACTCATAATCCCCCACACCACTTACGCCGTCAGCACTCTTGGCATAGTCAGTATCCATAAGTATCTTGAAGACTTCGTCTGCATCCTTAGCGTCTATCATCTTGTCCAGTCTTGCCCTGTCGAGTAGTTTCTTTTCATAAACCCTCGCCATTACTACACCCTGGGCGTAATCTAATCTATCCATAAACTACCCCCTATTCAAAAAGTACCCTTGCTATTTTTCCCTGTACCTCGTCTTTTATGTAATCCATCTGAGTACTAAAAGTAAAGTTCTTTTCTATACCATCCTCTAGTTCAATAAATCCTGTTTCACAGAACCTATCCCCAATAATCTGAACCTGTGGGAAGGTTTCCTTTACCCTTGCAAATTTATCCTTCATAACAACTAGCTTGCTCTTATCTGAAAAACTAGCATTATTCTTTATATACTCAAGATACTTATCATCATCTATATTCTTTAAATCCTCAATAGCTGATTCAAAGACCTTGGCTATTGTCTCTTGCTTTGCCTTTAGTTCATTATCCCTTGCCTTTAATTTGGCATTTGACCTCAGTCTTTCTTTTAGGGTATCTGCTTCAGCCTTACCCTTTTCGACCAACTGATCATACTTGGCTTCAGCCTGGCTCTTAGATGTATCCTCTATCTTCTTTGCCTTTTCCCTAGCAAGTCTTAAGATATCATCTCTTGATCCTATAGCCTCTTCCAATATTTTATCGGTAAGCTTTTTTAGCTCTGCCATCTCATCACTTCCTTCTCTTTATAATATGCTCTTATTCCTAACCGAAAAACTTTGTGAAGTTGAAGAATAATAGAAGTGATATAACGAATGCTAATAGTGCATATGTTTCAACCATTACTGAGTAGATGATACCCTTTGTAGTCTGTGATTCGTTCTTTGCAAGGATTCCAACACCACTGGCTGCAACCTTACCCTGAGAAACCGCTGAACCCCAACCAACAAAACCTATCGGCATACCTACTAGGGCTAGGTACATACCCTGACCTAGACTCATGTCACCTGACAATTTTAATAATATTAATAGTCCTATAACGAAACCGTATAGACCCTGTGTACCTGGTAGAAGCTGTAAGATAAGTGTCTTACCAAACTTCTGTGGTTCTTCTGGAACTAGACCAGACGCTGCCTGACCAACTATTGATAAACCTTTTGCAGATCCAATTGCTGCTAGCAAGGCTGCTACAACACCTACTGCACCGAATACTACTCCACCGTTTTCTACTATCCAAGTTGCGAAATTCATAAATAAACCTCCTTGAGTCACTCTCTTTAATTATTATGCTTTATAAGCTAGTTTATTATTTCTGGTCCTGTATATTCTACAGGTTGGACCATGACCTGTAGCCAAAATTCTTATTTGAAATCTCTATCAAAAATCTTCCTTTAATTTCTTTATAATCTCTTTTTAAATCCTATCTTTTACTTTTAATTAATCCTCAAACTGCCTATCTAGGTTGATGTACTTGGCTTCTTTTCTAAAGAACCTAAAAGCACGACCACCGCCCTCGTAGAACTTACCGAAGAATTCTACGTATATTAGTCTAAGTGCATGTACATATGCTCCTAAACAAGATAGGAACAAGTTGAAAGCATGGAATAAAACTAAGATTATAATGGCTGCGACATAACCTAAAATTGTCTTGCCCCAAACCATTCCTGCTATCATATTTACCGCAAAAGCTATATAACCACCTGACATACCAAGAGCCATCAGACGAGAATATGATACAAAGTCGCCTATGTAACTAGATATACCATATACATTGTATAAGCCTGCTGCTATCTTAGGTCCTATACCCTTAGCACCTCTGGCACCACCAACTAGTAACATAACTATACCTATTATCATAGCGTACATACCTACCTGAGTTGCTACTGGTCCAACGACACCAAACTTTCCTATCAAAAAGACTATTATGCCACTAAGGGCAACGTACCATGCTATAACATCAAAAATCATATCCACTATTAGACCATCCCTAATCTGCATGTAGGCCTTGATAGCTAGACCATAGTAAAGGTGGATACCACCCATTATAATTGATATTACAAGTATAGTCATAAACTGCTGACTTAGGTCAAATAGTCTCCACATACCCGGTATTGCCGCCCCGAAATAAGATCCGTATAAGAAGCCCCATATCAAGGTAGATATACCTATAAGTTGGAAGAACTTGACATTCTTTCTCATGCTTGGTGTAAAGTTGCATAGCTTAAGTCCTAAAGTAGTAAGAACCAATAATACTGCCCCATATGCAAAGTCAGCCGACATCATACCAAAGAACAAGGCATATATCGGTGCATATAGAGGAGTTGGGTCTATTTCGTTGTACTTAGGTAGGGCATATGTAGAAGTTACTGATTCAAAGGCCCTCACCAATCTGTTGTTCTTGAGCATTATAGGCACTGAATCACTGTCCCTATCAACTTCTTCAAACTCTATAGTGTAGTCACCCTCACAAACATCAGATACAAGTTTTTCCAACCTAGCTGTCTCAAAGTCTGGGCAATATCCCGTGATTGCGAATACATTGGAAGTATTCATAAAATCCTTCTCAGCCAAAGACCTAAGTCTCAAGTTCTGTAGGTATTCATACCTAAGCTTGAAGTCTTCTAATGCTTGCCCCTTACTTGAAAGCTTGCCCACCATCTCTATTTCTTTAATCTTCAAATCCTCAATTTCATCATTTAGTCTAGCTATATTATCAGCAGGTAGACCCTTTTCATTCAACTTCATCCTGTTGAAGTTGGAATATCTCATCAGCTCAAATAATTGGTCTAAATCTTCCTTAGCTGAAATAATAAAGTAGTAGTACTCTTCCTTATTTACACCCAACTTCTCAAAATAGGTATTTTCAAGTTTGGATAGACCTTCTTCAAAGGAATCTACTAACTTACCTGATACAGCCCCAACCATAGTATCAAAGTTTTTAAGTTTTTCCATATCATCAAAACCTACATCTAATTTAGATACTGGTTCCAATTCAGCTATCAACTCTTTTTTCTTTGCTATTTGGCTGTTAATAATGCCTAGATTATCGCCTATACCTCTGATTTCAGAGTATACGTGCTCGTAATCCTTAGACTCGACCTTGTCTTCTAGCTCTTCAAAGGTAAGATTTGGAAGGCCCTTCATCAAGGCCTTTAATCCCTTATCTGTCTTGGCGTACTTGGATACTAAGTCAATAATATAGTTAGATTTTGAAATCTCTTCATCATACATAGCAACCATTTCATCTACCTGGGGTCTTTTAAATGACTCAAGACTCTGGTCACTAAAATCCTCTTCCTCGCAGACATCTTCAAACTGAATATTTCTAAATACCTGCAAGTTTCTCAATAAAGTTTCCCGATGAGAGTTTAATGCTAAAAGGTGAAATTTTTTCATTTTTACAATAGCCATATTATTTCACTATCCTCTCTATCAGTATTTTCTTGGCTTCGTCAAACCTATCCTGAGGAATCTCAATTATAGACCTACATCTCTTGTCACTTTCTAGAGCTATGGAGTCCAACTCTCCCTTCATCTCTTCTTGTGCCTGAGCCTTTAGCCTATCACATTCAATCCTAGCCTTGATCGTAAGTTCCTCTAGGATTTTTTTAGATCTTTTGTCAGCAAGGATAGCCATTTCCTTGGCATCCTCTTTAGCTTTCTTTATCATCTGGTCGGCTTCCTTTTCAGCTTCGACCACTTTTAATAAAGCCTCTTTCGCCATCTTAGTTCCTCCTTTCAAACAAATTTCTTAATTTTCAGATATTAGTTGTTAATTATTTTACACCATTTACTTATTAAATTCAAGTACCTTAAATTTATACTTAAATTTCATTTTTATACCAAAATATACAAAATGTTTAAAATAAGTTAATAATAAAAATAGTTTATTATTAACTTACCCATAAAAATTGATTTGACTTATTTTTCTGAATTTTTCTATGCTGATACAAATCACTCTTATTAAGCCCAAACCATCATATATTCTTGTTTTAAAAAGCCAAATTGTATTTTAGTCGTTTTTTATAGTCACAAAACCAAAATATATATTATTTAAACAAAAAGTTTTTTTTATTTTTTTTTATTTTTATAAAAAAGACTGGTTTTTCTAATAAAAAAAGCCCTCTTAAACTTAATTAACAGGGACTTTTTTAGAATATATTTTTTCTTCATTAAGTACAGTCTTTATCTATAGTTATTTTTTTATCATTAAAAATGAATGTAATCATTCACTATGTATTTTTTCTATTGACTCTTTTTGTTATATTTGAAAACTAAATCAATGTTTTAGTTACCAAATCTACATAAGATTGTGTCTCTATATACAGACATCTCTCATCTATATCAAATAAATTGTGGTGGTGTGGATATGAGTTTTTACTTGAAGATTTTGATCCCACCTTTATAAAAGTGCCCGGTACAACAGCTAGATAGTCAGCAAAATCCTCAGCTCCAAGAGACTTTTCAAGGTCTCTTATCACATTATCCTCACCAACAATTTGATTTGCTATTTTTTGATAATATAGGGTTTTTTCCTTTTGATTTATAAGAGGTGCTGCAGCATCATAGTTCTCAAACTCTATAGAACAACCATGTATCTTTGCTGTAAGTTCTGCTATAGTTTCAACCCTCTCTAGGATGAATTCTCTGGTTTCCTGACTAAAAGTCCTGACAGTTCCTTCTATTACACCCTCGCTAGCTACTACATTGTACCTTGTTCCAGACCATATCTTTCCTATAGATATCAAGCCCTCATCAAGAGGACCTATCTGTCTTGATACTATGTTTTGGAGCTCTAGAACTATGTTAGATGTAGCAACTACAGCATCCCTGCCCAAATGAGGCGTAGATGCGTGGGCACCTTGACCTAGAACCCTTATCTTAAAAATATCACAAGATGCACTTTGGGGACCCTCTGTAACTCCTAATTTACCTACTTCTATATTAGATGCTAAATGGGTTCCAAATACAAAGTCAACATCATCTAGGTGACCTGCTTTTACAAACTGTCTAGCTCCAGCCCCTATCTCTTCAGCCTGCTGAAAGGCCAATTTTACTATCCCACCAAATTCTCCCCTTCTCCTATTAAGTATCTTGGCTGCACCAAGTAGGCTAGCAGCATGGGCATCGTGACCACAAGCATGGCATAGTCCCTTATTAATGGAAGAATATTCTATGTTCTTATCATCGTTTAACTCTAGGGCATCAATATCCCCTCTCAAAAGTATAGTCCTTACTCCTTTTACTCGTTGGTCTGTCAAAAGAGGAGACCCAGAAATTTCTCTTCTATCTCTTGATTCCAAGTCCTTCTCCCCCCTTATAATGGCTAGGGTTCCTGTTTGTCCTACACCTATATAGTCAATACCTTCCTTTTCCAACTCAGACCTTATATAGGCACAGGTATTATATTCTTTTAGGCTAGGTTCTGGATTTTGATGGAAATACCTCCTGTGCCTTACGACCTCGTCATATATTTCAACCACATCCTCATCTAGGCTTATCTTTATACCATTTATCTCTTTTTCAATTCTCTTAGTCATAATCATTTCCTCCCTCTATTTCATCTATGTTATTTGTATTTTTGTCTATTACAACTGGATGACCATCATAGTATGGAGATCATCCAGTCGTAGCCAATAACTTGGCTATCGACCTCTTTTAAAAAACTCGACTACTTATTTTCCCAAGCTGGAATTGATGACCCCTTTGAAGTTTCTTCTATAACTTTCTTTACATCATCAGCCTGGTAGGCAGCTACTATCTTTTTGAATATCTCCTTGTCCTTGTCAGCCTTTCTTGCCACTATAATATTTATATATGGCTTAGAATTTTCGTTTACTGGTTCTAAGAACTTAGCATCCTTGTTTGGAATAAATCCCGCATCTACAGCCATTCCTGAGTTGATTACAGATAGGTCAACATCCTTCAAAGACCTAGCTGTCTGGGATGCATCAACAGGTGTAATCTTTAGCTTTTTAGGATTTTCTTTTATGTCATTTACAGTTGCTAGGTTGCCTGCCTTTTCATCTAACTTGATAAGACCTGCTGTCTGTAATAAGACTAGGGAACGTCCCTGGTTAGTTACGTCATTTGGTATTACTATACTTCCACCCTCCTTGATATCAGTCGGTTTTTGAAGTTTTTCTGAATATATTCCAAGCGGTGCTATAACTGTGTCCGCTATAGGCTCTAGGTCGCTTCCCTTTTCCTTGTTGTAATTTTCTAGGAATATCCTGTGCTGGAATGAATTTAAGTCTATATCCCCATTTACAAGGGCATCATTTGGTTGGTTGTAGTCAGTGAACTTTACTAAGTCAAGCTTGATTCCATCCTCTTTTTCAAGCTTCTTGGCTACATAGTCCCATACATCTGTATCGCTGCCTACAAGACCTATCTTTACTGTTTTCTTATCTGCTGAATCCGCCTTTTTTGACCCACATCCTACTGATGTAAGTGCTATTGCTCCAACTACTAATGTCAATGCTAGTCCTTTGATTATCTTGTTTGTTTTCATAATTTTACCTCTTTCTTATTATAATTTATAGTTTTTAATTTTATTGACGACTTATTTTTTTAACGATTTAGCCTTTCTTGATTACTTAGTTTTATTAACAACTTAGTCTTTATTAATTGCTTAGTCTTTATTAACGACTTAGCCTTTCTTGATTACCTAGTCTTTATTAATTACTTAGTCTCTATTAATGAATAATTCTTTTTATAATTACATTCCCTATGTATTGTATTACAAATACTATGACCAATATTATCATGGTAGACACTAGGGTCACATCGTTTTGGAACCTATTGAATCCTTGGGATACGGCCAAATTTCCCAGACCACCTGAGCCAACAGCTCCAGCCATAGCTGTCAGACCCACAAGGGATATAAGTGTAAGTTGAGACACCCTCACTAGACCTGCAAGGCCCTCTCTTAGGTAGACACCAAATATTATTTGCAGTGGTGAATCTCCCATGGACCTAGCCGCCTCTATTATACCCTTGTCCACTTCAACTAGAGAATTCTCAACCTGCCTTGAAAAGAATGGAACAGTTCCACATACAAGGGGTACTATAGCTGCTGTAGGCCCTATAGTGGTTCCCACTAAAAACCTAGTAAATGATGCCACAAGGGCTATGATTATGACAAATGGTATAGACCTTGTTATATTGACTAGCTTGTCTAGGACTGAGTATATTTTTTTGTTTTCAAGTATTCCTCCTTTCCCAGTGACTACAAGAGCAACACCTATTGCCAATCCCAAGATGCCCGCTATAAGAGCTGTGACCAGGGTCATATAAAGGGTCGCCCTCGTCTCGATTAGAAATTGTTCCTTTATAGCCAGTGAATTTTTAAAGTAGCTCATGTTTTACCTCCCTAAGATTTATTTCATCAACTATAGCTCCCCTGTCTGCTAGGTGGACTATAGCCTTGTCCAAGTTTATTTTTTCTCCTTCCAATATAAGCCCCAAGTTACCAATAGGTTGACCACCTATCACCTCTATATTGCCCCAGATTATATTGGATACTACAGAATAGTTTTTGAGTAACTCTGCCACAACCGGCTCCTGAGATACCTGACCAATATATACCAGCTTGACCAACCTCTTTGTAGGGCCTAGATTTTCGGTTACTGGTAACTTTTCAACCTCTGTTAGAAACTCGTCTGTATGGTTGACCGTCTGAATAAAATTCTTGGTCACCTGACTGTTAGGTCTAGCAAATATATCAAATATATTCCCCTCTTCTACAACCCTACCTAATTCCATGACAGCCACTCTGTTACATATGGATTTTACAACCTGCATCTCGTGGGTTATAAGGACTATTGTAATTCCTAGGTCCTTGTTGACCTTCTTCAGTAGTTTGAGGATCTGTCCAGTAGTCTGAGGGTCTAAGGCTGATGTTGCTTCATCACACAAGAGTATGTCAGGATCGTTGGCAAGGGCCCTAGCTATTGCCACCCTCTGCTTTTGTCCACCCGATAATTGAGATGGATAGGAATCTGCCTTGTCTCCTATATCCACTAAGTTGAGTAGGTCTTGGGCCTTTTTCTTTCTTTGGACCTTGGATAGACTACTGTTTTTTAGGGGATAGGTTACATTTTCCAGAACAGTCCTTGAATTCATCAGGTTGAAATGCTGAAATATCATTCCTATCTTTTCCCTCTTTTTTCTAAGTTCCTTGCCATTCAAGTCCAGTATATTTTGTACTCCTACTATGACCTTGCCAGATGTTGGCCTCTGAAGAAGATTTATAGTCCTTACAAGAGTAGACTTACCAGCCCCACTAAATCCAACTATACCAAATATATCTCCCTTTTCTATTTTGAGGTCTACCCCATCAACAGCCACAACCTTTTTATTATCCTGTTCAAACTCCACCCTTACATCTTCTAAACTTATCACTATACTCATCCTCCAATCTAATACTGACTACAAGTGGACTATAAAGATTTCCACCTTAGTCTTGTTAATTTTCAAAACTCAACTTGTCAATTTAAATTTAACTCTTAAAATTACCAATAAAAAAAGTCCCTTCCAACTATTAGTTGAAAAGGACGTCATGAACGCGTTACCACCTTTTTTCGAGATACCTTCACAAGTACCTCCTCATCAGGTACACCAAGTAAATCGAAAATATCTTCAAGTACTATCATACCCTAGCGCTATAACAGGCGCACCCGTCTGAGCCTAAATATCGACCCAGAGTCTCAGAGACCATGTTCACTAGCTTAATCTTCCTCTGCTCTCACCAAATGCAGATTCTCTGTAAAAAACGCTACTAGCTACTCTTCTCTTCAAAGACTTTATTTTCTTAAATTTATTATGTTTATGATTATATAGGCTACTAGATATATTGTCAATACCTTTTTGAAAATTTATTTTTGGTTTACTTTTTCTATTTTCTGTTCATATTCTAAATGCCTTGTTTTTACACGCTTTAAAAAGCAAATCACAATGAAAATTTTTTAACAAATCGTTTGCCGTCTGATAAATCATTTTTTTCAAAAAAATACCCTTTACAAATCCTAACAATAGGTCTATAATAAAACTCAACTTAATATTAAAAGGATAGAGGCGCAATCAACATCAGTAATAACAGACCATGTAGGCAAACTGTCTGTTGTAAAAGGGGCGATTGCCGAAATTAGGGTCACACTGCCTTGTGATTTTAGTTGGAACATTGGTTAATAGCCCTTGTTCTGTCATTATCTAGATGATAATGGAGAGCTAACCGCAAAATTACTAGTAATAATGGTTCAATCTATATGATTGCCGCTTTTTATGCTATGTCAAGACAAATGCAGGTTTTCTCATTTGTCTTTTTTTTATATGGGTGCAGTACTTGCTGGAGTTATAGAGCCAGCCAATGCCAACCCAGTAGTAGTAGAAGACAATGTCCTAATAGGGGCCAATGCAGTCATACTTGAAGGGGTCAGAATCGGCCAAGGGTCTGTAGTTGCAGCTGGTGCTATAGTCACTGAAGACGTCCCAGCAGGAAGCGTGGTAGCTGGTGTTCCAGCCAAGATTATCAAGAAGACCAACCAGGTTGAGGGACAAAAGATAAGCATAATAGATGCCCTTAGGTCCCTAGATTAATAAAAACTCAGGCCTAGATTCATCAATAGGGTCAATATAGAATTAGAAAAATATATCTAGAGAATGGTTATAAATAATATATATACAGAATACAAAATATATAATAGAGAATAAATAAAAGAATAAAAAATAAATAATGAATAAAAAAGAAAAGAGAATATAGAGTATATGAGATTCACAAAAGTGGAAGATATAATCAGGTGGAGACGTCATATCCACCAAAATCCTGAACTATCAAAAGAAGAGTTCAAGACAACAGAATACATAAGGGAAGAGCTAAGGTCCATGGGGCTTGATTATAAAGAGGTCGATGGTATGCCTACTGCTACTATAGCCTACATAGGGACAGGTATGGACAGCGCAAAGACCATCCTACTTAGGGCCGATATAGATGCCCTTCCAATAAAAGAGGAAAACGACATAGATTTTAAATCTTGCAATCCGGGAGTTATGCACGCTTGTGGCCACGATGCCCATGCTGCCATGCTACTAGGGGCAACACGTGAAATTCTAGGCCTTAGGTCAGAGGGTAAATTAAAGAACAACGTCCTAGTAGTATTCCAGCCTTCAGAAGAGTCTACAGGTGGAGCAAATGTACTTATAGACTCCTACCCCTTTGAAAAATACAGTATAGATGCAAGTTTTGCCCTACATATAAATCCAGACTTTGAAGAGGGAGTAATAGCGACTCGACCAGGCCCTATAATGGCATCTTGCAACGAGTTCACAGTCAAGATAGTCGGAAAGTCAGCTCATGTAGGCATCAGGGAAAATGGAATAAATGCCATAAACGCAGCAATCCAAGTCTACCAGCAGTTTCAGACAATACCTACCTATGACCTAGATTCAAAACACACCAACATAATCCACATTGGCAAAATGAATGTAGGAGAAGTTATGAACTCAGTTCCAACAAATGGCTATATGGAGGGTACCATCCGTACCTATGATATGGATGACCTTGAAATATCAAAAAAGAGAATGCAGGAAATATGCCAGGGGGTTGAGCTATCGACAAGAGCTAGTATAAACCTACATTTTGAAGATGGCTACCCTGCCCTACTAAACGATAAGGACCTAATCGACTTTGTAGCAAGTACAATTGAAAAGTCCGGGGCAAGGTCCTATATCATGCCAGATCCCTACCTATTAGGAGAAGACTTCTCATTTTTCAAAAATGTATCCCCTATATCCTACTCTTTTGTAGGTATAAGAAACGAAGATCTTGGCTATACTTCTGGTCTTCATACACCTTGGCTTCAGATGAGAGAAGAGGCCCTAGTATACGGTGTAGACTACCTAGTAGAGATAGCAAAGACCTACTAGCCATAGAGGAGGTTACAATATGCAAAAAATCTACAATAAACCTGAGTCTAACCCTAGACTCACAATAGACCTAGATGCCCTACACAAAAACGCCCGCCACCTAATAGGTATGACAGGAGGTGGGCTTATAGCCGTAGTAAAAAATGACGCCTACCATTTCGGACTTGAAAGAGCAGTAGAAACCTTCTACCAGGCGGGGGTCAGGTTTTTTGCTACAACTAGTCTTAGAGACTCTATACGTATAAGAGAGCTCTATGATGACGTAGATATATTTATGCTTAATCCATGTAGAGACTTTGATAGCCTAAGAGACTACTCGATCACAGCTACCCTTGCTAGTCTAGATTTTCTAAGGGAAAATAAGGGCTCTATGCATGATATATCCTACCACCTAGAATGGGCTGGTCAAATGAGGAGGTCAGGTTGTAGGTCAAAAAAAGAAGTATTAGAAACAATAAGACTAGCCAAAGAATCAAACATAAAATTAGACGGTATATGGACCCACTTTTCTTGGGCAGATGAATTCGACCAAGAAAACTCCTACGAAAAAGAAAAATCAGACTGGTTAGATATACTGGAGTCTGCCCAGAAAATCCATAAATTTAAGGTTGTTCAGGCCCAAAACTCAGCCTCACTCCAAAGGGATGGCTTGTTGGATAATCACAGCCATGCAAGGGTTGGTATCAGCCTATACGGTTGTCCACCCTACAAGAGAGCTGACCTTACAAACAACCACCATGCACTGACACTTTCAGGTTCCATAATATCAATCAAGGACCTTGAAATAGGAGAATCAATCGGCTACTGTTCATCCTTCAAGGCAGACAAAAAATCAAGGGTGGGTGTCATCAATATAGGTTATGGAGATGGCCTTCTTAGAAAAAGGGTTATGGGTCATGACGTTCTTATAAATGGCAGAAGATACCCCCTAGTATCTATGATGATGAGCCACACTATTGTATTGCTAAACGAAGATGATAATAGTGTAAAAGTTGGTGATCAGGCTATTTTTTACGGTCAAGATATACCTGTATACGAGTATACTTTCAAGGGAGTCGGAGCAAATTCCGAACAGATATCACCTCTTAACTTCCAGACTCTTGATCTAATCTACCTACCAGTAAAAAATAGACTTTGAACAGGCTTTAGAAAGGAATAATATGCAACTACACGGAAATTCAAAAATAAATCAGAATGGTCAACTTGAGATTGCCGGCATCACCAGTATGGACCTAGTAGACCAATATTCTAGCCCCCTATTTGTATACGATGAAGACCTAGTCACAAACCAATGCAGAAGGTTTCATAGTGTGCTTGAAGGCTCTGGCCTAGACTACCATATATCCTATGCCAGCAAGGCCTTTATCTGCAAGTACCTTGTAGGGATTATGGCTGAAGAAAATATGGGCTTGGACGTTGTGTCGGCTGGAGAATTATACAATGCCCTGAGTGCAGGTTTTGACCCTCAGAAAATTCACCTACACGGAAACAACAAGACGGACTTTGAGATTGAATATGCCTTGAAGGAAGACATAGGTTGCTTTGTCATAGATAGCTTTGACGAAGTAAAAAGGCTAAACCAAATTGCAGGTCAAATGTCTAAAAAGCCTAGGTGCCTACTAAGGGTTACACCTGGTGTAGAGGCCCATACCCATGAGTATATATCTACTGGAAGTACCGATTCCAAGTTTGGTCTTAATATAGACAATGGACAGGCATTTAAAGGAGTTGCAGACATACTCCAAGCAGAAAACCTAGACCTTATAGGTATCCATTTTCATATAGGGTCTCAGATATTTGGAACGGAAGGAACTAGAATGGCTGTAGACAAGGTATTTGGGTGGTTCGCTAAACTAAAAAAAGACCTAGACTACACACCTTCTGTCTTGAATATTGGTGGAGGATTTGGCATTAGGTACACAGATGAAGACCTGTCATATCCTATAGAAACAGCCCTTGATGAAATCATCAGCTACCTAAAGGATTCATCTAAATCCAACAATCTTCCAATACCTCAATTATGGCTAGAACCAGGTAGGTCAATAGTCGGAGAGGCCTGCACTACCCTATATAGGATTGGAACTATCAAGGAAATACCTGATGTAAGGACCTATGTATCAGTAGACGGTGGTATGAGTGACCATATAAGAACTGCCCTTTATCAGGCAAAATATGAAGTTGCTCTAGCCAACAAGATGACTGCACCTATATTCGGACTATATACACTGGCAGGAAAGTGCTGTGAGTCAGGAGATATCATAGCATACGATGTAAAACTCCCAATGCCTGAAATTGGAGATATAGCTGCTGTGAGCTGTACAGGAGCCTACCACTATTCAATGGCGTCAAACTACAATCAAATGCCAAGACCAGCAGTAGTATTCGTAAAAAACGGCACTTCCAAGCTAGCTATCAAAAGAGAGTCAATGGAAGACCTGATTAAAAACCAATTATAAATATACTTGAAAAAATCTTAATTTTTTATTAAAAATATTTACATCATATACTTTTAAATATATGATATACTCAAGTAGCACTACTTGAGTATATTATATATTATTTTGAACTGAAACATATTTTACTTAATATAAAATATGTTTCATCAATAGAAAGTCGAGGTAATATGAAACTATTTACAAAAAAGACTATTTCTTATTTACTAATTATATCAATGATACTTACTCCGTTTACAACCGCGCACGCTAATGAAGATATCAGTCAAAATGATATGATTGTTGAGCAAAATAATACTCCAGATGTAGAAGTATATGATACTGGAATAAAAATTAATGGAACTTTTTATACTAAGGATGAGTTTTCAATATTATTAAAATCATCTAGGGAAATTCCTATACGACAAAAAAGAACTGCTCTTACAATTCCCGCCGCAGCTGGTGCTTATTTTATTCCTGGTGTCGGTCAGGTATTGATCACAACCACAGGAATCGTTATCTTGGCAGGGGCAACCATTGCCACTGGTACTTGGGTATCAAATAGAATTATTAGCTATTTCAAAGAACACACTAAAAACAAACGAAAGAGTACACATGATAAACATACAAAACCTCGTCCAGGAAGATCCAATGAAAAGAAAAAAGATCCTAAAAAGGGTTGGAAACCAAAAAATCAAAAGAAACCTCAGCAACCTAGAAAAAGAAAGAAACACTAATTTATAAATACTTTATGGAGGTAATTTATGAACACACAATTTAAAAAAAATTGTTTGATGGAAATATATACCGAATGTGACGAATCATTTTTGGTTGGATTTTATTTATCTAGTTTTGACGAATATTCTTTATTTCATTTACTGGATGAACAAGGTAAAATAGATGGCATATATTTGATAAAAAATAAATTTATAAAAAATACTAACTACGAAACAGAATATTTAGAAAAAATAAATTTATATGCTGAATTTTGGAAAATCAACTCTGATAAGAACATCTTTAATATTGGATTAAAACAAAAAAATATTTCAAATATTGGAGATATCTTGAAATATATAAAAGAAAATAAGATTATATCAAGTTTTAAAATAAACAAGAAAAAATATATAATAACGGGATATATAAAATCTATCAATAAAACAAATATTGAAGTGCAAGAAATAGATCTAGAAACAGCTAAAGAATTTGAAACAACTTCTTATTTTCTAAAAGATAATATTTTGTTAATAGAAATAGATAGCGTAAATAATAGATTATTAGGTTATGCCCATCTAAAAAATCATTAGTCTGAGTACATAAATTTTTTTCTGTAAATTTGCCGGTTAAACCTATTAATTTTGCCCCCCTATGTTTAGGGGGGGGGAACACCGGTTAATTATCATCATTTTTCACACATAAACTAGACCCTAAAAAATCGATAGTTACTGTAAACATTCCATCTTTTACATCAACCCTGATATAACCGTCCATTTTTTCAATTAATTCTTTAGTTATAGCTAAACCCAATCCCGTAGACCCACTATGTCTTGATGCATCAACCTTATAAAATCTATCAAATACTCTTTCTACATCTATCTTTTGAGATTCATCAATTCCATTTGCTATTTTGAGTCTTGTATATCTCTTTTCAGTATCTTTGCACTCAATATCTGACAAACTAATCTCAAGTCTTTCATTACCATGTAGAAGTGAATTTCTAAATAAGTTATCCAATATCCTAATTGTAATCTGCCTGTCCCCATATATAAAAATGTTTTCCTCAAGACCATGCAAATCAACATCTATATTTTTTTCTTCCAGTTCCTCATAAATGTGGGTAAGATTTCTAAATACCAACCTACTCATGTCTATTTTTTCGTATACCAATTCAAGTTTTTTCTCCTGTAACTTTGCATATAGATATAATTCATCAAAGATATACTTCATAGCCTCTGTACGCTCTCTTATCAGAGAAATATACTCCTCTTGTTCCCCATTCATATCTGTATCTTCTAACAATTGAACATACCCATCTATGCCTGCTAGAGGCGTTCTTATGTCATGTGATAAATTTATAACAGCCTCTCTTACTATGGTATTTTTATTTCTAACTTCATAGCTATCTTTCCTATATTTTTCCAAAACACAATTAATGGAATTTATCAGTCTACTTATCTCCTTACCTGGACCTATGCTCGTTATTTTTAGATTAGAATCCTCTCTTTCTAAAAACGCAAGCTGACGACAGATATAGTCTATCTGTCGTCTAAATGCTATCAGGTAAAATATTGAAACCATACTTATTATTAAAATTATAATCAACAAAAACAGTATCATATACTTCCCCCCAAAAATTTACATTCATTACTATCGTATTACCTTACATCACGTTTTGAAAATACCCTAGTTGTGATAAAACTCCATACAAGTATCCATACAATTGCCAAGATTGTTACAAATAAAAGATGATCATATACCTTGTTATCACCTACTAACCAAGATTCTAGAGAATAAAGACCTATATTAAATCCTTTTACTCCTACAAACTTAGTTATTGCATAATTTATACCCGTATATATTGATCTACTCATTCCTAGTGACAACAATACCGTAACCAATAAACCTACATATGCTGAATTGACCAACATAGTAATGGCCACTGCAAATATACTAAATGCCGTCAACAAAAGATACTGTACCACGAAGTTATATATCAAGGTTGATACATCACCCAACCTCAACCAATCGCCTAATATTATCTTACCTATAGCAAAATCAAATACATAGTACATGGTTAAAAATGCCAATGTTATCATTCCTGTACTTATAAATTTGGCAAGAGCAATATGCTCTCTTGATGAAACTGCACCTGCTATATTCTTCCTAAATCCCTTTTTATTGTCAGCACTCGAAAACATGATTATTGAAACGACTGCCAGTAATACAGTACCTCCCCCTAAACCATTTTCTGTTATATGTCTATTCAAATCCATCCCCTTTTCTAAATAGGTTTCTGAACCATTATCAAGGGCAATCGCAAAACCAGTATCTTCGGGAGATGTAGCCGTTCCTATTGAGGCACCTGCCCCTTGGTTAATAGTCATCTGTTGCATAAGACAGGCAAATAATGCATATATAATTACTGCAACTGCAAGCTTTAACCACATTCCTTTTACAAATCTATACCTGTCCATCTTCACTAAATTAAACATTTGCACTACCTCCTACCATGTCCAAATAAAACGATTCTAAGTCTTTAGACTCCATCGCAAGTCTGCGCACAGCAACACCATTTTTTGCTAGTTCTATTGATATGTTGTCTGCCTTATCAAAATCATCGTATATATGGACCAGTTCATTGCTAATCACCTTATATTTTTTAATACATAAAGAATCTAAAACTGGTATTGTTTTAGCTGTATCAGAAACATCTAGTATCATCACTTCCTCACTTTTAGACTCCAACTCTTCCTTTGTCATCTCTGCTACTAATTTTCCACCTGATATAAAACCATAACTTGTAGCAATCCTAGACAATTCTTCCAAAAGGTGACTAGAAATTATAAATGTGATATTTTTTCTCTGTTTAATTTCAATATAAGCTCTCTTATTTCAACTATACCCTGTGGGTCCAAACCATTGATTGGTTCATCCAACAATACTAGATCTGGATTTCCAACCATAGCCAAGGCTATACCCAATCTCTGTCTCATACCTAGTGAAAATCCCTTTGTCTTCTTCTTTCCTACATTTTCCAATCCAACTAAATGAAGCAACTCATTTTCATGCCCCTTACGAGTAACTCCCTGTGCTATAGCCTTTAGATGCAAGTTATCCCATGCACTTAAATTTGGAAATATGCCCGGCTCTTCAATCAATGCACCTATATTGGTATTTAAGTGCATGGCCTCCTTTCTCCTTTTTCCATAAAAGAGAATTTCCCCACTAGAGGGTTCAGCAAGATTTGCTAACATTCTCAATATAGTGGTTTTACCTGCACCATTTTTACCAATTAAGCCATATATGTCTCCTTTTTTTATTGAGAGATTTATATTTTCAGCAGCCTTTTGTTTTCCGTATACTTTTTCTAAATTTGTCGTCTGAAGTATATAATCCATAAAATTCCCTTTCTTAACTACTTTATATTATTTGTTATAATAATATAATACTCTCGTAATTTTAAAATATATCAAGCAAAGTTTAAAGAAAGTTTAAAGTTTATAAAACCACTTACTCATACACTCTAGATTTTACTTGGATAGTCTAAATCCAATTCCCCATATTGTGTCAATATAAGGTTCATCTGAAAATTCTCCTATTTTTTTCCTTATATTACTAATGTGCACACTTATAGTCCTATCATCTCCTGTATATATTTCACCCCATATTATCTCATAAATATCCTGTTTTGAGAAAATCCTTTTTTGATTTTTCAAAAATAATTCTAATATTTTAAATTCATACTTTGTCAAAATTAACTCTTTACCACATACAAATACATCAAAAGTTTCCGGAAATAATTCTAAATCTCTATATCTTAAAACATTTTCCATATTTTCAGCCTTATTATCTAACTTGGACACCTGAGAAATTCTAGCCTGTACCCCAATTCTCGCAAGCAGTTCTTTATTATCAAAAGGCTTTGTAATATAATCATTGGCTCCAGCATCAAGCAGTTTCACCTTGTCAACAATGTCACTTATAGCTGACACTACAATTACTGGTACATCCAAAATATCCTTTATCTGGGGCAACAACTCATATCCATCTATTCCCGGTAAAAATAGGTCCATTATTATGATATCTATTTCCTCTTTTCTTGATTGGCAATTGAGTAGACCTTCACTTCCTGAATAAGCTTGAATTACACCAAATCCATTCTTCTCAAGCACTCTTTTTTCAATATCGTTTATACTCACATCGTCTTCTATAATTAAAACGTTTAATTTATTATTCATAAAAACTATCACCACCTCTAATTATATTCTATACCATAAAAAACTAAATTTAACTAAAAATAATAAAAAATACATTCTAAATTGCAATATCAATTCATATGATTATAAAAACAGGAATTTAAAATTCATGTATTTTTGTATTGACATTTTATTCCAATCATTATATCATTAAGCTAAATATAGACATATTTATTGTCTTAATAATATATTACTAATTATTTTTTCTCGTGTATTTGCATTGTAGAAAGGGGACGTGTTTATGAAACTTAAAAAGGGTTTATGTCTTGTTTTGTCGATGTCAATTTTGATGACTTTTACTATTCGCTCTCATGCTCAGGACAAAGAATTTATAAACATTAATATAACCACTGAAGAAGAACTGTTTAATGATAATGATATCAAATTATCTAGAAGTAGCAGCAGTCCCTCAGTTAAGGATGACAATTTGGACGAATTAACACGAAAAAGAGATTTTTTGATAAGAGAAAATTATAATGTTTATAGAAACAAAATAAAGTCAGGAGCAATCGGGTATAACAAATATTTTAAAGAAATGCTAGATTCATAATACGGCATTAGTAACTTTTTCACTAAAAAATTTGTTGATTCTAGTAATAAGGATATCTTAAAAAAAGAAATCTTATTCATAAATTTCATGAATAATAATGATTGTACATTTATAAACGTACAAGGTTTTTTGCCTAGTTACTACAGTTCTTTTGAGAGCCTTGTTTATAGAAATAATAACGACCAAAAAGATCTTGTTAAACAGACTAAGCAGATGACAGAAGAAGAGTTAAAAAAATTATTTGAATTTTATCTAGAAAATATAGAAGATTATTTGAATAGCACAAAATCTAGCGTAGAATCTGTGTATCAAACTGTTTACCCTATAGGTATAGATAATCTTAGTGATGACTTTGAGAAAGACATAAGAAATAAGTACAAAGAAAAATCTCTTGAATATGCTGGAGAAGATTCAAGAATAAAGGCTTTTTTTGAACTGATTAATAAAGATGATACAGACAAGTTAAATTTTTATATAGATTCTAAATTACAATATCAAATATCACATTTTCCTCCGATAGCTTTGAATTTTAAGCTGTATAATAATATATTCTGCAAAGTAACAAAGTGAAATACATTCTTACAGTAGAAATAACACTACAAAAGTGTGAATCTGATACTGTTAGGAAATGCTTATAAAAAACAACGAAGCTGGTGTATCTTTTCACTCACCAGCTAACGTTGTTTGAATCCCCATTAATCTTATTTAACAAAGATCCCAAAATTTTCTATAAATATATATTCTTTAATCTAAGCTACTATTTAGCCATCTCTCTACCGGCTGCAAATGCCTTTTTATTTAGTTCAACAAACTTTTCAGGAACACTAGACACTATAGCCTCTATCCATTTATCTTCTGGTATATCCTCTACAAACATTGAGCAAACACCTAGTAAAACTATGTTTGCAGCTGATTTATTTCCTAATTCAACTGCCTTAGCTGTACAGTCTTCAAATATGACCCTACCGGCATATTTATTTAATTCTTCTTCTATATCGGTAGCATATTCTTCTACACCCTGCTGTACAAGAGTTGGAACCATCTCATACTTATTTACTATAGCTACAGAAGTATCCTTTTTTAATTCTTTTCTAAACCTTCTTCCCTCAAGGGCTTCAAAACCTATCAATATATCGACTTCACCGGGTCTTACGTTAGGAGAAAATACTTTTTCACCTATTCGGATACTTCCCCATACCTTACCACCTCTTTGTGATAGGCCTACAACGTCATTTGTCTTTACATCAAGACCTGCTAGATGAGCCGCCTGAGCTATTATCTTGGTAGTCATAACTAGCCCCTGACCACCTACACCTGCTAAAATTATATTTGTATTTGCCATTTTACTTCCCTCCATAATACTACTTAGATTCTTTTCTCTTTATTGCACCAACTGGGCAAACTTGAGCACATATACCACAACCTACACACTGGTTTGGATCTATTGATGATTTTAGTTTTTCTATACCATCATACTTCTTCATTCTTAGAGGAGGACAGTTAGTTTTGATACAAGTCTTACATCCTATACATATTGTTGGATCTACTTCAAATGGAGTTTCTTTTACCTTGTATCTCAAGGCACACGGTCTACTTGTTAAGATTACTGATACACCCTTTCTCTTAGTAGCTCCAACGATTGCTTCTTTTGCTTCTTTGTAGTTGAACTGGTCTATCACCTGGATATCATCAAAGCCCATATTTCTAAGAGTCGCCTCTATAGATATATCCTGGCCTGTCTGGTCCATATGAAATGACTCACCTGTTGGCTGACCACCAGTCATGGCTGTTGTAGCATTATCTAGGACTATCATAGTGATGTTTTCGTCGCCCTTTAGCTGGTACTGTAGGTTGGCAAAGCCTGGTATTCCTGAATGGAAGAATGTACCATCGCCTATTACACCTACTACTGGCTTGTCTACATCACCTTGCTTGTCCATAGCATATCTTAGACCCTTTATGATACCAAGAGATGCACCCATACTGATATTTACCTTTAGGACTTCCCATGGGTACAATAATCCCATTGTATAGCAGCCTATATCTCCTACAACTGTCACCTTAGACTTTTTCAGTATATCGAATACTGGTCTATGAGGACATCCTGCACAGAATAATGGACCTCTAGCTGTAGTGTCGTCCTTGGCTGGATCTAGTAGTTTTCTTTCCTTTAGGACACCTATCTTTACTAGGCCTTCTTCTATTACTTCTGAGTGTAGTTCATTAGTAAAGCTGAAATACTCCTTACCTACACAGTCTATACCATTTAACTTTAACTCATTTTCAATAAATGGCATCATTTCTTCTATTACTATTACTTTTGAATACTTTTTAGCAAGATTTTTGATCTTGTCTATTGGAAGTGGATATACCATACCTAGCTTCAGTACATCCACGTCTGGACAGACTTCCTTGAAGTTGTAGTAACATATACCTGATGTTATAACTAGGCTATCACTCCCATATTCTTCTAGCTTGTTTATACTTAAATCATTGGCAGCTTCCTGTAACTTTTCGATTCTTTCTTTCATTGTGTACTGGTGCTTAAAGGTATGAGGAGGCAACATACAAGAAAGTGATGGCTTGCCACTGAACTTCGGTCCCATCTTTTCTTCTCTTTGACCTATCTCTACTAGGGACCTAGCATGACATATCCTACTTGTTATTCTCATCATTACTGGCATCTGGTATTCTTCACTGATATCAAGGCCTGCCTTTACATAGTCCTTGGCATCCTGTGAGTCAGCTGGGTCAAATATAGCCATATTGGCAAACTTACCTAGTATTCTATTGTCCTGTTCATTCTGTGAACTTGACATACCTGGATCATCACCTGATACTAGCATAAATCCTGCATCTATAGGCGACTGAGTAAAGCTCATCAATGGGTCCATACAGATATTGACACCAACGTGCTTCATAGTTACAAGTGTCCTAAGCCCACCATAACAAGAACCGATACCTACTTCAAGCGCAACTTTTTCATTCATTGAAAACTCTGAATATATATCATCGCTGTACTCGCTTTTCATAGATTCAATTACGTCAACGGTTGGTGATCCTGGGTATGCTGTTGCAACCATACCACCTGCTTCATAAAAACCTCTAGCAATAGCCTGATTACCACTTAATATTTCTTTTTTGCTCATTTGTCCTTCTCCTTTACCTTTTTCGATTTATAAACTCTGTTTTTTAAGTAAAACTTTAATTTCATAATAGGAAATCGTTATATTGCTAATATACCCAAAATACAGGTATCTAATTTTTTTATTTGTAGAAATTTTCAAATTGTTTAATTAAACTCTAAACCAATAAATATCCACATTTAATATTGAAAACTCCAATTTCATCTTTGAAACTTAATATAATTGTTTATTTTGCTATTTAAATTAAACTTTTTGTCATCCTCTTAAAATAAAAATACCACGAGAAAATAATTTTCTCATGGTATTTATAGTATATGATATTATAAATTGTAAAAATCTAATCTCTACAGATTACTATTTTCCATAGTAGGCATTTAAGTACATCTCCTTTAGTTCTTCAACTAATGGATATCTTGGGTTGGCACCTGTACATTGGTCATCAAATGCCTGTAAAGTCATGTCATCTAAACTATCCAAGAAGGCTTTTTCATCTATGCCGGCTTCCTTGATGCTAGCTGGAACTCCAGTTTCCTTTCTCAAGTCTTCTATAGCCTTTATAAGGTTGTTTACTGTTTCCATGTCATCATTTCCAGACTTAACACCGCAGAATCTAGCAAATTCAGCATATCTTTCAACGCAGTCAGGATACTTGTACTGAGGGAAAGTTCCCATCTTTACTGGGGCCTCTGAACAGTTGTATTTTATAACATGAGTTATTAACATAGCATTGGCCACACCGTGCTGAACATGGTGGAAGGCTCCTAACTTATGAGCCATTGAGTGACACACTCCCAAGAAAGCATTAGCAAATGCCATACCTGCCATAGTTGATGCTATAGCCATCTTTTCTCTTGCCTTTTCATTAGTAGTTCCTTCTCTGTAGGCCTGAGGAAGGTATTCGAATATAGATTTACCAGCCTTAAGAGCAAGTCCATCTGCTGGCTCTGACCTCATAACTGATACGTATGCTTCTAGAGCATGTGTCAAGGCATCTATACCTGATGAAGCAGTCAACCTAGGTGGCATATCCATCATCATATCAGCATCTACAATAGCCATATTTGGAAGTAGCTCATAGTCTGCTAGAGGATACTTTATACCAGCATCCTGGTCAGTTATTACGGCAAATGGAGTAACTTCTGAACCAGTACCTGCTGATGTTGCTATTGCACAGAAGTAGGCTTTTTCACCCATCTTAGGGAATGTATATACCCTCTTTCTTATATCCATAAATGTCATTGCCATATCCTTGAAATCAGCCTCAGGATGTTCATACATAACCCACATAATCTTACCAGCATCCATAGCTGAACCACCACCTACAGCTATTATAAGGTCCGGTTCAAAGCTCTTCATGGCCTCTGCACCACGTCTTGCACAAGCTAAAGTTGGATCAGGCTCAACATCAAAGAATGTAGTATGTACAATGCCCATAGCATCTAGCTGGTCTGTTATATTCTTTGTGTAACCATTCTTATATAGGAAAGAGTCAGTCACTATAAATGCCTTTTTCTTGTTCATAACATCCTTAAATTCCTGCATAGCAACAGGTAAACATCCCTTTTTGAAATATACCTTTTCAGGTGTCCTAAACCAAAGCATATTCTCTCTCCTCTCAGCTACAGTTTTTGTATTTAATAAGTGCTTTACACCAACATTTTCAGATACTGAATTTCCACCCCAGGAACCACATCCAAGTGTAAATGATGGTGCTAGCTTGAAGTTGTAAAGGTCACCTATACCACCCTGAGATGATGGAGTATTGACTACTATCCTACAAGTCTTCATAGACTTGATAAACTTGTCTAGTTTTTCCTTACACTTTATAGTGTCTATATATAGTGATGATGTGTGTCCAAGACCACCTTGTTCTACTAGGTGCTCTGCCTTTTGAACAGCATCATCAAAATTTTCATACTTGTACATAGCTAAAATAGGTGAAAGTTTTTCATGGGCAAATGGCTCCACAAAATCTGTTTGCTCAACCTCCGCTATGACTATTCTGGCAGTTTTTGGTATATCAACACCTGCCAACTTACCTAGATTTCTAGGTGATTGACCTACGATTTTACTATTCAATCCACCAGCTTCATTCAAAATTATTTTTCTAAACTTATCTACTTCATCGCCCTTTAGAAGATAGGCTCCCCTGTATACAAATTCATCCCTTATCAAATCATAGTCCTTGGCTGGCACTAATACTGACTGCTCTGATGCACATATCATACCATTGTCAAAAGACTTAGATAGGATTATTGAACTTACTGCTGTCTTATAGTCAGCGCTCTCGTCGATTATAGCTGGAACATTACCAGCCCCTACACCAACAGCTGGCTTGCCTGATGAATAAGCTGAATGCACCATACCAGGACCTCCAGTTGCCAATATTAAATCCGCTTCCTTCATCAATTCTGCTGTAAGTTCTATAGATGGTTCATCAACCCATGCTATTATTCCCTCTGGAGCCCCCGCCTTTACAGCTGCCTCCAATACAGTCTTAGCAGCAGCTATAGTCGATTTTTTTGCCCTTGGATGTGGGGATATTATTATACCATTTCTAGTCTTTAAAGATATCAATGTCTTAAATATTGCAGTTGAAGTAGGATTAGTAGTAGGTATAACCGCTGCTATAACACCAACTGGTTCATATATTTTCTTGATTCCAAAAGCATCATCTTGTTCTACCAGACCACAAGTTTTTGTATTTTTATAGGCATTGTAAGTATATTCAGCAGCATAGTTGTTCTTGATGACCTTGTCCTCAAGAATACCCATTTCAGTCTCTTTGTTTGCCATTATAGCTAGGTCTATCCTTTTGTGGTTGGCTGCAAGAGCCGCTTCCCTAAATATATGGTCTACTTTCTCCTGGCTGAAGCTGGCAAATATATTCTGAGCCTCTCTTACCTCTTTTAGTTTTCTCTCAAAAGTACTTAGGTCTTTTACAATATAATCCTTATCTTCTTGTATTGCTTGGTTTTGCTTTGACATCTCTCTACCTCCAAAATTATAATAATATGGGCCCGTTTTTAAATAAATACTATTAAATAAGCTTGTTATCGTTTATTTATTAACATTATTGTACTCCTACTCTGTCTATTTGTCAACATATTAACTAATAATTTTTATGAATTTTTTACGCGTTTTGTCAAATTAATAGGATTTTTTTATGATAATTAACTATTAAGCCTATTATTTATAGATTTTCAAGCTTTCCCGACTATAAATAGTATTTAATTATAAACAATATATCCTTTATTTTATAACCTTATCTTTGTTTTATTGTTAATTTATTATCCTAAAATATCGAGATAACGATATCCCCTTTAATTATAGGTTCTTTGTCAACTAGCGTTGATGAAGAACCAAAATAATTAGCAGGGCTATTATTTATTTAAAGATATTAACTTAAAAACCTAGCCCTTTGATTTTCTAAGGGCTAAAAAAATATGGAACCAAGGAGAAAATATGAAGATAGAAGACTTTACAGAAAGAGAACAAACTCAAATAAAAAATGGACTTTCCACCGCAGAAATCACAGATAAAGAAGCAAAAGACAAGATTCTAGCACTACTACCAGAAGGATGGATAAAGAAGATTCCGTTCTTTGTAAGAAAACACGCCACCACCAAGACCATAGAAAGAATCGCAAGAGACTATCCAAGACTCTTTGCAGTAGCTAAGATGGAAGGGGCACTTCCAGAAAAAGAAAGAGAGGAACTACAAAAGATAATCACGGACATATTCCGTGAAAAAATGGCAAAACATAATATAAAATAATAAAAGAATCAGGTACTTTGTAAGGTGTCTGCTTTTTTGTGTTTTTACCAAAAAATATTTGTAATTTCTATACACAAATTTTACAATTACTTTAAAGAGACTATATTTTATTTATATATAATTTTAAGGAGGTGGACTTATGATTTATTCAGTTATAGATATTGGATCAAATACGATTAGAATGTCAGTTTTTAAGGTTGTCGGAAAAGAAGCAATAAGCCTTTTTAGTGAGAAGGATCAGGCTTCTCTTCGTAACTATCTTTCCAATGGAAAACTCAGAAAAAAGGGTATAAAGAGACTTATTTCAGTTTTAGAAAAATTTAAGTACATTGCAGATAATTTTGACGATATTGACGCTGTCTTTCCCTTTGCAACTGCTACCATTAGAGATTCTTCCAATAGGGATGAAATTTTAAAGAAGGTAAAAAAAGAGGTTGGTTTTGATATCGAAATTTTGTCTGAAGATGATGAATCTAGGCTGACCTTCGTCGGCGCTTCGAAATCCATAGATGTTTCAAGCGGAGTCTTAACAGATATCGGAGGTGGATCTTCTGAAATAGTAGTATTTAAGGATAAAGAAATCATCGAGTCCACCAGTCTTAAGATAGGTTCACTTTCTGCTTTTGAAGATTTCGTTGGTGATCTAATCGTTAAAGATTCTGAAAGAAAAGCTATAGATAAAGATGTGAAAGATAAACTTGAAGTTTCAAAGATTAAGAAGAAAGATTACGACACTCTCTGTGCCGATGGTGGCTCTGCAAGGGCTACACTAGATCTATACAATGAATTTTATGATTTAAATTCTTCAAATGCCTTTATGAAAAGGGATAAACTAAAGGATATGCTGGATGATATTTTGGGGATGGACAGTAGAAACACTTTAGATCTTATTATTTCTGTAAAGGCAGATAGAATTCATACATTGCTGCCTGGAATGATAATCTTAAATAGGATTGCAAGTTATTTTTCTGTAGATAGGATAAATGTCAGCCGAACTGGAGTAAGAGAAGGCTACGTTTACGAGAGAATAATAAAAGGAGAATAATAAGAGGGGAATAATATGGATACTTCTTTTACACAGAATAGAGAATTATCGTGGTTAAAATTTAATGAAAGAGTATTGGAAGAGGCGAATGACAAGGATGTAAAACTTTTTGAAAGGCTTAAGTTCTATTCTATTTTCGATTCGAATTTGGAAGAATTTTTCATGGTTAGGGTTGGAACTCTAACCGACCTTAGCGATTTAAAGAAAGAGGCAGTGGATAACAAGTCCGGTCTTAGTCCAAGCGAGCAACTTAAAAAAATAATGGAGGTCTGTAAAGATCTCTATGTAAAGAAAGATCTTACCTACGAAAGAATTGTAAATGATCTTAAGAATGAAGATATATTTCTAGAAAAAGTTTCCCAACTTGGACCTAAGGAAAGAGATTTTTTGGAATATTATTTTGACAACAATATTGAACCGATTCTAAATTTCCAAGTAGTAGATGGGACGAGACCTTTTCCAAGGCTTCCAAATCTTTCTTTAAATGTGGTGTTTTCACTAAAATCAAAAAAGTTTGAAGTCAAAAAAGAAAGTCGAAAAGAAAGCAAAAAAGAAAAATTCTACCTAGGACTAATATTTTTGCCAGATAAGATTAATAGATATATTAAGATATCTGACAAGACCATCGTGCTTATTGAAGATGTCATTAAAGAGTTTGGAGATAAGGTCTTTGAAAATTATATCTGTGAAGAAAAATATATAATGAGCATAACTAGAAATGCAGATATTTCTCACAATGATGACGATTATGACGTAGATAAAGATTTTAGATCTCATATGAAGACTATGCTCAAGAAGAGGAAGAGACTTAAACCAGTAAGGCTTGAAGTGGACGGCGAACTAACTCCAAAACTTAAAGAGATTCTAATGGAAAAACTTCATCTAGAGGAAGACAATATTTTTGTTACGAAATCTCCTATTATAGCTGGATTTATATTTAACCTTGTAGAAGAAATGCCAGAAGATTTAAAAGAAAAATTTATGGATGAGAAGTTTTCACCACAAGCTTCATATATGATTGACCCAAGAAGAAAAGTTATTGACCAGGTACAAGAAAAGGACATGCTTCTATCATATCCCTATGAATCCATGGACCCAATTATCGACCTACTTAACGAGGCTGCAGAAGATGAGGCAGTAATATCTATTAAGATTACCCTCTATAGAATCGCTAAAGACTCAAAAATAGCCGCGGCACTTATAAAAGCTGCTGAAAATGGCAAAGAAGTCTTCGTTTTAATGGAACTTCGAGCAAGATTTGACGAAGACAACAATATTTTGTGGTCATCTAGGCTGGAAGAAGCCGGTTGCAAAATAGTATATGGATTTGAAAATTATAAATGCCATTCAAAGGTGCTACTTATAACTAGGATTGAAGGTGGAAAAGCATCTTTTATAACTCAGGTGGCAACGGGAAATTACAACGAAAAAACAGCTAAATTATACACCGACTTTTCTTACTTAACATCCAATATAGAAATAGGAATGGATGCCAAAGATCTCTTCGACAATATTATGATTGGAAACTTAGATGGAGAATACAAACACCTGCTTGTCAGTCCAAAATCTATGCAAAAGGGACTAAAATTACTAATTGATGAACAGATTGAGAAACAGAAAGCTACTGGAGATGGATATATAAGGCTCAAGATGAACTCCATATCAGACAGAAAAATAATAGACAAACTCTCTGAAGCTTCGAATAGTGGCGTAAAGATCGACATGATGGTAAGAGGGATTACATGTATCCTTCCAGGAGTTGAGGGTCGAACGGAGAATATAGAAATTTACCAAGTGGTGGGAAGATTTCTAGAACATCACAGAGTATATCAATTTGGAAGAGGAAATGATGCAAAGGTCTATATATCTTCGGCAGATTTCATGACTAGAAATATTAGAAATAGGATGGAAGTAGCTGCGCCAATCTATGATGACGAGATTAAAAATAGAATTTTAGAATTTATGGACATCATGTTTTCTGACGACGTAAAGGTGAGGAAGCTTAAAAATGACGGAAGCTACTTTAAAGTTCCGAACGTGAAGGGAATAAATGCTCAGGAAGTGCTTATAAGAAATGCAATAAGTAGAAGTACCTTAGAAAAAGAAAGTTTGTCTAGTTCAGAAAGATGTACCTTAAACAAAACTAGCAATAAAAAAGAAATTGAAGATTCTATTCAAACAGAAAAAATAGAAAATAGAAATCTAATTCAAAGAATTATGGATTTCTTTAGAAAATAAATTTGTAATTAGAAATTTAATCGGAAAATAAAGGCTCTATAATATATAGCGTTGATGGTAATAAAAAGTCCGTAAACACCGAAAGGTGAAAACGGACTTTTTATTACCATCAACGCTATATATTATAGAGCCTAATTATATAAATTTAGCGTAGAAGAGCCAAATAAACATCAGCTATACATCTACGCTAAAAACTACTCTATTATATTGTAAATATATCTAAGACCTTATATCAAATTTATTGTGGTCTTTAGGATCTTCTGAATATATACTCTCCAAATAAGATGCCAAAAAAGTCTTATCACAATACTTTTGCCAAAATCTATAGCCATCACTCTTGATATTGAGTTCTGGATGCTCTAACATCCTTCCTGAAAAATATGCTATACTAGTATCGACCATAAAATTCATCATCTTGTATTTTTCTTCTTCATCTATTTCAATATTCTTTATAACCCTATCCGTCTGATTCTTTGTCGCCCTCACTATAAATTCCCTTGAATAATTCTTAAAGTTCAAGAGGTTTTTATCTGGCTTTGAATACAACTGTGCCCACTTCTCTATATCTAGCCTCATGGTCTCGTAGGATATATCTCCCCTGAGTCCTATACTGATTACAGAATATTGGTTTGGATATAGGCTAAGACAAGATACGGCAGCATCATATACATTCTTGTACTCTGCAAGGTGTTGAGAATGCATATGACCACTTAGGTTTAGCCTTACATTGTACTTGTTGTAGAGGTCTACTAGCTTGGAACTGTTATCTATCTTGTAGCCTGATACAAACATCTTGTTGTGGGCAAGGATATTTTGGTGGCTGACCCCTATCACCCTTTCATTTCTCTTGTGAGCGCTTATCAAAGTGTTTTCTATCCACCTATATGTAGAATTACAGATGTACTTTTTATTCTTGCCTGTGTTTGTATCTAGCATCAATAAGCTAACCCCTGGGCTAAGCCTGTATAGGTAACTCAGTGAATGCTTGTCTCTTGATATGACTCTAGATGAATCTCCATAGCCAAAATCCCTATATATATCTACAAATTCATCTATTGATACGTTGTCTACTTCTTGGTCTTGGTCTTCAAAAAAACTACAAGAAATTTCATTGTCTATGTCGTGGTTGCCCGGTATTACAACAACCGGTATCTTGTTGGACCTAAGAACCATCAACTTGTCCCTTAGGTCTATATGGCTTAGTCTTTCACCATTAAAGGTCAAATCACCGCTAAATACAACCAGGTCTGGTTTGGTATTTATGCACTCCTGTACAAAGCAGTCAAATATCTCCCTTACATACCTAACTGACTTGGCATCGAAGTACTCTACCTTATCCTCGAACGATTTTTTGTAATCTGTAAGCCTAGCAGATAAATAATGGAGGTCACTTATATGGTATATCTTTATCTCCTTGCTAACCCCGTCTCTAATCTCTTGTCTGACCTGGTCTGCTATTGAATTATCAACCTTTTCCTTATTCCTTGATAGATATAAAAAACCTGCTATAAAGACTATTAACATACCTACAAATATATACATATCGATACCTCCCTTACTATCTTTTATATATTTTTATTATACACCCTAAACTAGATTTATAGACTATCTTTTCAATATCAAGCAAATTTTCCAAGAACTATTGTCCATTTTAGAAGTTTGTGGTAGAATATTTATTGTAAATGTATGTCTTTGTAGCTCAGCAGGATAGAGCGTTCGCCTCCTAAGCGAAAGGTCGCTGGTTCGACTCCAGTCAGGGACACTTTTAGTACTGGTCATTTGACCAGTACTTTTTTATTTCCATAAAAAATAAAGAGGTGGACTAGCTTGTAATATATCATCCTCTTACTGGTAGGTCCAGTGAGGAAAATAGATATAACTTGGGTCAACCTCTTTTATACACTCTATAAATCATACGAGCTAGAGAACTACTTCAGAATACTCGCTCAGATTTTTTTCTAATTTTTTCTTTACCCTCTGGATAGCATTGTCTACAGATTTTGCATCCTTGCTTAGGGATATCGCTATATCACTATAGGACTGGCCTGATAGGTATCTGATAAAGACCTCTTCTTCAAACTTGCTCAAGGTCTTTTTCATCCTATTTTCCATATCCTTATAGGCTTCCTTGTCTATAACCAAGCCCTCTGGATCATTGTCTAGACTTGTAGTTACCATATCATATAGGGTTCTTTCTGATTCCTCTTCAAACATGGGTCTATTAAGAGATATGTATGTGTTTAGAGGTATATGTTTTTGCCTAGTAGCTGTCTTTATAGCCGTTATTATCTGTCTTGTAACACAGATATCTGCAAAATACCTAAATGAACAAGTCTTATCTTCATCATAGTCCCTAATAGCCTTATATAATCCTATTAGTCCCTCTTGAATAATATCTTCTTTATCAGCCCCCACCAAGAAATATGTCTTAGCCTTGGCCTTTACCATTATAGAGTATTTTTCTATTAATTTATTGATAGCGTATTTATCACCCTGTTTTGCCATATCCACAAGCTCATAATCTAGGTCTTGTTCATGGCAGTTAGGATGTTGGTCTTCTATCTCTTCCTGCATACAAAAATCCCCCTATTTTATTTTTTTCTCCTAATTTCTTCCAACCTAGAAAATACATCAGGAGATATCTTATTCTCCAACCTATTCATGTTGTTGTACTTCTTTATCCTAGAGTGATTGTCACGTCTTAGTTCTTCCTTGGCTGAAGAAAGGTCTCCTATCAGCTCTCTTGCAGGTATCCTAGAACATCCCTTGCCCAGGATTATCTGCTGCTCGGCATAGTCACTTGTTGCTACATATACCTCATCATACTTTGAAAGACCTGATATAAACTTCTCTATATAGGTATCCGCTGTCTGATTTTCCTTTGTAAATACAACCGTAACATCATGGTGGTGCTCTATTTTTTCATCCACGCCCTTTACATTATAGGCGTCAAATACCACATGGGCCTCATATCCCTTTATCTTGGAATACTCCATCACATAAGCTACCAACTTATTTCTTGCAGACTCCAAGTCATCTTCACCTAGCTTTTTAAGTACAGACCAAGCATTTATTACATTATAGCCATCTACTATCAAAATTTTTCTCGCTACATACTTATTTTTTTGCATTTCTCTGTCTATATACCTCATATAATAGTATACCACCTGCAACTGAAGCATTTAGGGATGTAACATTACCTGACATAGGCATAGATACAGTAAAATCACAGTTCTCCTTTGTCAGCCTAGATATTCCCTCTCCTTCACTTCCAACTACTAAGGCAAGTGGTCCTGTAAGGTTGGTCTGGTAAAATGCATCTCCACCCATATCTACGGCAGCTATCCATAGACCTTCCTCTTTTAGTTGTTTGATAGTATTTACTATATTTGTTACTTTACATACTGGTACATATTCAACAGCTCCTGCTGATGCCTTGGCAACTATAGGAGTTATATGTACACTCCTCCTCTTAGGTATGATAATACCATGAGCACCAACCGCATCTGCTGTCCTGATGATAGACCCTAAGTTGTGGGGGTCTGTAATACCATCAAGTATTATAAAAAATGGGTCTTCTTCTTTTTCCCTAGCCTTCTTTAGTATATCTGACAACTCATAATATACATAATCGCTAGTAAGGGCTATTACCCCTTGGTGGGCATGGCTCTCTGACATCTCATCTAGCTTGTGTCTGTCAACCTGTTGGATAATTATGTTGTTATCCTTTGCCATACCTATTATCTTCTTTATTGAACCCTCCTTAGATCCCTTATTGACCATTATCTTTTCTATTGGCCTATTGTTCTTTAGGGCCTCTATTACGGGGTTTCTTCCTTCTATTAGAGCCAAAATATCACCGCCTTATCTGTTTTCTATTATATCTATCGACTCTTCTACCAAATAGTCTAGTCTGTCTATGTCACCTTTTAAATACACATATCCTATAACTGCTTCGAATCCGGTAGCATGCCTATAGTCTATAACGCTGGCATTTTTGGCAGCTGTGTTTTTCTTATGGTTTCTTCCTCTTTTAAATATTGTCGTCTCTTCCTCTGTCAGAATATCTTCTAGACCCTTTATAGCCTTTGACTGGGCATGGGCACTCACATATTTTATTGCAGACTTGTGAAGGTCATTTATCTTTAAGAATATATTTCTCTTTATCAAGTACTCTCTTATATACGATTCATATACTGTGTCGCCTAAATATGCCAAAGTGAGTGGCGATATCCTCGCCAACTCACTCTCTTTTATTATTTTCTCTTCCATTTTACACCCTGTCTTGTATCTTCTATTACTATGCCCATTTCTAATAGTTCTTCTCTGATCTTGTCAGCTAAGGCAAAGTCTTTGTTCTTTTTAGCCTCTGCTCTTTTTGCTATCATTTCTTCTACAGTCCTTGCCAAGTCGTCATTTTCTTCTACTGACTTGTTTGCTATATTAAGAACTCCTGTAAGTTCATTAAATAGGTCTATATTTAGTCCTATAAATTCCTTAGAAGATGTATCCTTGATATTTGTATTCATAAACTTGGCAAGTTCAAATATAGCTGAAATTGCATCAGATGTGTTCAAGTCGTCATCCATAGCCTCTATAAACTTGGTCTTGTATGAGTTTAATTCATCAACTAGACCTGTCTCTTCTGGACTCATCTTTGTATCCTCTAGCTTAGACATCATAAACTCTGCATTGTCTCTAGCATTCGTAAGTCTTTCAAGACCTGCCTTGGCCTGGTCTAGGATAGTGTCTGAGAAGTTGACTGGGTTTCTATAATGAGTAGATAATAGGAAGAATCTCACTAGTCCTAGGTCATACTTTTCAGCAATTTCCCTTACTGTAAAGAAGTTTCCTAGGGACTTAGACATCTTTTCTCCATCTACATTTATATAACCATTGTGCATCCAATAGTTGGCAAATACATGTCCATTTCTACATTCACTCTGGGCTATTTCATTTTCGTGGTGAGGGAACTGTAAGTCCTGACCACCAGCATGGATATCTATTGTGTTGCCAAGGTACCTACTAGACATTACTGAACACTCTATATGCCAGCCTGGTCTACCTTCACCCCAAGGAGATTTCCAACCTGGTTCTCCGTCTTTTTTAGCCTTCCATAATACGAAATCTAGTGGATCTTCCTTCTTGTCGTCTACGTCTATTCTAGCACCTAACTCAAGTTCTTCTATATTCTGGTGGGATAGCTTGCCGTATTCCTTGAACTCCCTAGTCCTAAATAGGACATCTCCATTAGACTCGTATGCATATCCCTTGTCTACTAGGTCTTGAATAAAGCTTATAATTTCCTTTATATTGTCTGTTACCTGAGGATGAACTGTAGCCCTCTTTATGCCTAGGCCATCACAGTCTATAAAGTACTCCTTGATGTACTTTTCAGCCACTTCTTCAGGAGATATGCCTTCTTCATGACTTCTCTTGATGATCTTGTCATCTACATCAGTAAAGTTCTGAACATATGTTACTTCATAACCCCTGTACTCAAAATATCTTCTTAGTGTATCAAAAACAGTGAAAGGTCTTGCGTTTCCAAGATGTATAAAGTTATAAACTGTAGGTCCGCACACATACATCTTTACCTTTCCCTCTTCAAGAGGTATAAATTCCTCTTTTTTTCTTGTCATAGTATTATATACTTTCATTAGAGCACCTCCAAATTATTTACTTTGTATCTAAAATCATATTTATTAACTCTAGGCTTGCTACTTCATTATTTCCTATACCAACCTGGTATACTTTTCCTATCTTCATAGCTGATATGGCATCTCTTTGCTGCTTTTTAAGCTTAGAATGTGCTAGTACGATTGGAGATTTTGTCTTTGCAGCATAGGCTCCAACTGCCAAACCATCTATTAAAGAATCCTCTCTCGGTATGCCATCTTTGGCAACAAAGGCAAATTCTGAATTCCTATTCTTGTAGAAATAGTCTATTATACTTGCATTTGTATTATTTCTATTGTTACCGCTAAGTCTCAATGGATTCTTACTAGACTTTTCTAGTCCTTCACTTAAAGATCCACTTCCCCCTATTATATAGGTCTTTTCAATCTGGCCTATTTCAGTAGGTATATTAGCCTTCATATTATTGCCTACCAATATAATAGGTATATTCTTCTCTCCTGATATTGGTGAAAAGCTGATTGCATCGGCTAATCCCCTTCTTCCATTTACTAGGGCTACTGAGTTGACACTTGTATCTTTAGATTTTGATAACCTAGCGACTTCTTTTGCTATATTTTCACTGGTTTCATACCTATTTCTACCTGCTATTCTCTCAACCTTCATGCCTCTTTTTGAAAGGTATTCACTTATTTTCATAGATACAGAAGAGTCTCCACCTACTACTATGATGTTTTTGGCAGCCAATCTATTGATTTCATTTTCTATATCCGGATTTAACTTGTCCTTGTCTGTTATCAGTATAGGTGCAGACTTTAAACTTGCAAGAGATGTAGCTGTAAGGGCATCTGGCATAGACTTGCTATTTACAAGTACTACATTTTCCGAATTGGTCCAGCCTTTTTTTGATATCTCAACTGCTGTCTTGTACCTATTGCTTCCAGCTATTATATTTTCTCCACTCACCTTATTTTTGGATGTTATGGCCTTTATTACTGGATTAGTTGATTCAAGTCCCCCTATTTTCTTCATATCTACTAGGGAATCATTTATAAGCACAAATGACTCACCTGGGTTGGAACTTGACTTATACATCTTGTATCCGACTACGTCTTTTTCTATGTTTATTGTAGACTTTTGACCAGCCTGTGTATTGTCTATCCTAATACCTATAGCACCCTTGCCATTCAATCTATGGTTGTTGATATCTACTGTTGTATAGCCTGAGTGGTCTACCCTACCTGACTTGAGTAGTAATTTTTTACTGTAGTCATAACTATTAGATACATATGGTATATAGTATATTTCATAGTTTGCCCCCTGAGAGTCTGTTGCAAACATAACCCCCTGTAGGACCTCGCCTGCCTCAAAATTAAAGGCATTTGCTACTGTTAGGGCCTTGTCATCCCTAAGATTTGAGGACATAGAATACTCATGCTGGTATATCTTCTGACCCTGGTCCTTTTTTACATTGGATATTGCGTAGTTGTCTGAATATGACAATATATTCTTATCTTCATAAGAGATCCACATATAGCCACCTTCACTATTGTAGTTGCCCCAGCTGTTCTTTACTAGCCAAGCCCCATTTGAATTTGGCCTTGCAAGTCCTGTAAACTTGTCCCTCGGATAGTCATTGTCCCAACCTACAATAGTTATAGCATGGGTCTGACCCTTCTTGTCATCACAGTAAAAGGCATTCTTATCTAGACTCATATACCTCTTATCATCATAGTAACCACTCATAACAGCACCATACTTTAAGATTGCATTCTTGACAGACACCTCATCAGTGGCTACGTTTACTACATCGGTTACACGGTAGTCAAGCATCTTGGCACTATCATAGTTATATGGCTTTTTTGCACCTTGTTCAGTAGTCATCCTACCATTGTAGGGAATATCAGCCTCTAGCTTAGGTCCCATCCAAGATGTAAAGTATCCAACAGAAGTCTCATTTGTAGAACCTTCCGTATCGCCTATATTCCAATTGTATAGTCCACCCTTGCCCCACCATCTCATATGTTCTTCAGAAAGGTCATAGTCACCTAGGCCTGATTTTTTAAGATATGACTCAAGGGTCGCATTTCCGGCAAAGGTCCAGCATATACCTAGACTCTGCTGGTCTCTTACAGGGGTCATGTAACCTAGTGACCTTGGATCATACTTGCTAGATGCAGAAGTATATGTTCCAAAACCGCTCTGCTTTACAAAAGACCTCAGTCTAGTACCCCTAAAATCAAATGTAGTAATATCCATGGTATGGCCATCTTGGGTCTTAACTGGCTTTGGTATATTCACACTCTCCCCATTTACATTGTCTCCACCATTATCATCGCTACCATATATGATATCTACATCATTAAGACTGCTTGTTTCTGGACCATCATAGGCTCTAACTCCAGAGTGTCCTATTGGTCCTGCTAGCATTATACCTGTCAAAAAACAAAGTACAGCCTTCTTAAACTTATTGTCTTTTCTTAATTTCTTATTTCTATTATAAACCATTTATTAAATATCCTTTCACTCTGTACACATATGCAATCTTTCTCATACGCCACAAGCTCTAGACAAACTTCCTTAGTTTAAACCTCTTAAAACAAGGTCGAATTCCTAGCCAAATCATACTTAGCTTCATCAAAAATGCATACACTTGTACTACTACATCTTACCACGAAATCCCAATATATTCAACTTTACTGGATATATACATACTGGTCTGTAGGCTGTCTTGTAGGCTCAAAATCAACATCGCTTATCTGGGCCAACTCCTCATAATTATAGGTAAAAGTCTTCTTTGAACTTATCTTTCCAGTTACCCAATACCACTCGTTGTCCTTTAGTTTTTCATAGCCCTTGCCAGTATAAATAAAGCCACATGGCTGCATATCTGCCATACAACATACCATACCCATCCTGCCTAGGACGACGAATTTTCCCTTTTGGCTAGGATCCTTGAATACCCTTACCAATATTTTAAATTTAACATCCTTATAATTATCCCACATAAGACTAGAGTCATAGTACCACTTTAGGTACTTTGAGTCATCTATCTCTATATAATCCTTTCCAGGCTCCTTTTTATAGACTGTTTTTTCAAAAGTCTTTATATCATAGTCTGGTTTTGGCTGGTTGCTGACAAGGCTAGTCCCCTGAGATCTAACAACAAAGGCATCATTATTTATATAAAAAGTCACCATAAGAGGTATCATAAGGACAAAATACTTGGCTAACTGGTTCATATGCCTTGGCCTAAATAGGCTAGGTATAGAAAATACAGCTATCAATACTAAGACAAGCGCTGTAATTCCCAATATAAGGTTGAACTTTGGATGGACTAGGTCATTTATCCTGCCAGTTGCCAAACTTATACCTATGATAAGAGCCATAAATACCTCTATCAAAATCTGTACTAATACTTCATAATTTATCTTATTATACAAGTTTTAAGCCACCTCCCATCAGTGAAAATACCACAAATGAAATATATACAAGGACTGCTATCAACTTGAATACAAATCCCTTCTTAAAAGTACCCAACATTACGGACAAGTTGGTTACGTCCAACATAGGTCCCATTACCATAAAGGCAAGCAGAGAATTTAAGGGCATAATATTGTAAAATGACCTAGCTATAAAGGCATTTGAAGTAGAGCATATAGATATAAAGAATGCAGCTACAATCATAACCAATACAGATATGGAATTGACCTTATTTACCTGAAGGAATAACCCCTTTGGAACCATTACCTGTAATACTGAAGATATAAAGGCCCCTATAACCAAATAAAATCCCATCTTAAACAACTCATTCTTGGTATGGATAGATATGGCCTCTAGGTATCTCATCCTTCCCTTTAAATTCAGCCTTGCCAAAGACGCCTGACTGATAGAGTACTTATTTATATAATCCTTTATAATCTTATTACCCCATCCGTAAGACCAATCACCCTCAGTATTTATAAAATGGCCTTCAATATTAGATTGTCTAGATTTTCTCTTGTATAAAGTCTCCAAAACCATAAGGGAAAGTCCAGCAAATAAGGCTATCAATAAGCCAAATACCACCCTGTAGGCCACCATCATAGGTTGGTTTGGAAAGGCGTATACTGTAGACATTATGACTACTGGATTTACTGCCGGTGAAGCCAACAAAAATGTTATGGCAACTGGCACAGAATAACCCTTTTTTACAATTGATGTCGCAATAGGAACCATTGCACAGTCACAAACAGGGAAAAATACACCTGCAAACAAGGCCGCCAACATAGATTTTGGACTAGTCTTGGCAAATATCCTATTGAATTTACCAGCAGGCACAAAAACCTGTATCAGACTAGATATTATGGCACCAATCAACAAAAATGGAATAATCTGCACTAACAAACTAACAAAAATACCCATTATCCTCTGAAATGACTCCTTGTAGAAGTTTGGAAATACATACTTAAGACCTATAATCACCATATTAAATACCAAGAACATCATAGCAAATTTGACTATCTCAAGGTCTGATCTCGTCATCTTATCATTTATGATATCTGCCTCTTCCTCAACAAAGAGCTCATCGTCAGTAAATACATCACATGACTTGTTTATAGACTTTATAACACGAAACTTTTGGTCTAAGTCATCTTCATATACAGGTTGGTTGATAACAACTATATCACTGTTTTCTATCTTGTCCACTATAACAGACTCCATATTGGATATATAAGAATCAAAGGTCTTGTAGTCAACAAGGCTGATTAGGTTTTTGATATAGAATCCATCATCAAACTTCATCTCTAGAATATCTGCAATTTCCCACATACCATTGTATTCTACAACTATGTAGTCAGGCTTGTATTCTCCTATCTCCTTGTTTATCCTATCCTGGTTAAAATCATCTTTTTTGAATATGTCAACAGTCCTTATATCTAGACCCTCAACTTCAAAATCTGAATAAGACTCCATACCATATTCGCAATTTATTATTAGTATCCTGTCATAGTATCCTAGGACTTCATTTTTTATTAACTTTTTTATAAAAGTGGTCTTGCCTGACTCAAAAAAACCAGCCACAAGATCAATACATTTTGCCATTACAAGCTCCTTTTCTAATTTTTTTCATAGTCTTACAACCTATAATACCCTATTTTTTTAAACTTTTCATTAACTTTACTATAAATTAAGCTTTAAGTTATATGATAGACAAGAATTATAGATAAGTATTATCATTGGATATTAGGAGGTCATAATGGATAAGACAAAAATAGATATCATATCTGGTTTTTTAGGTTGTGGCAAGACAACATTTATAAAAAAAATCATAGAAGAAGCCAGTGATTTCTCCAACACAGTAATAATAGAAAACGAATTTGGGGAAGTAAATATAGATGGTAACCTTTTGAGAAGACACGGAGTAAACGTCAAGGAAATAACTGCCGGTTGCATCTGTTGCTCTGTATCAGGAGATTTCGATAAATCAATCAGGGAAATAAAGGACAAGTTCCAGCCGGAAAGAATAATAATAGAACCATCTGGCATAGGCAAACTATCTGATATAAGCTCAATATGTATGTCATATCCAGACCTATTTGAAATAAACAAGATGATAACTATACTGGATATAACCAAGTACTTTATGTACCTTAACAACTTTGGCGAGTTCTACTCTGACCAAATAGAACATTCAAATACAATCCTATTCTCTAGGCTCAATATGAAGGATAAAATGGGAATAGACCTGTCTGCTATCAAGGACAGTATAAAGGAATTGAACCACCACGTACATATAATAGATAAAGAATGGAATGAGTTCTCTAGCCTAGACCTACTTGAGTCAAAACTAGATGGACCTAAGGACCACAAGACTTGTGGATGCCATGGACATATCCTAGATGCATTCTCAGATTCATCATGCGGTTGTGGACATAACCATGAAGACCACGACCACCACCATGGAACTTGCTCTCATTCACACGACCATGATTCTTGTGGTCATGACCATACACACAAGCACTCTTCTGATGAGTTCTCAAATATATCAATAAAAGTCACTGAGGCCATGACAGAGGAAAAACTAGAAAATCTTCTAAAAACCCTAGACAAGGACCCTAGCCTAGGTCAAATCATAAGAGCCAAAGGTCAGGTCAGCTCATTTGACCACAACTTAGAATTTGACTATGTGCCTGGTGAGATAAATATATCAAAATCACCTGACAAAAACAAACCTATACTAGTAATAATAGGAAAAAACCTTAATATAGAAAAAATAGAGGACTTGTTTTGTAAATAAATAAGTCTCCTCCCTATAAAACCCTATACAAAATAAAAGTCCAAGATGTAAATCAATACACCTTGGATTTTTTATTTTGAAGTATTATTTAAAAATATATTTTGATGTCACAAACAAAAGATATCTGTGTTATATTTATAGAAAGAATAATCGATTACAAATTTTGCACTACTATTTTAGGCATAATTATGAAACCACACAAGAGGGGAGAGAAAATGTGAAGAAGACTGACTTTGAAAAAATATACAGCCAATACCACAAAAACCTATATATCTATGCCCTTTCACTGTGTGGAGATCCAAACCTATCAGAAATACTTGTGCAGAATACTTTCACAAAGGCCTACCTGTCATATAAGCCGGGTGGCAGTCTCAAGTTTTGGCTATCCAAGGTCTTAAAAAACGAATTTTTAAACCATATTAGACATGAGGCAAAATTTGTAGATGACCCACAACTTGTATTTGACAAGCTCCACTCAGATGACAACCCTATCAACATCTTGATAGAAGAGGAAAATATGAGAGAAATTGCCATCGCCATATCCTTACTCCCAATCAACCAAAGATCTGTAATAATGTATAGGATATATATGCAGCTCACAGACAAGGAAATATCCCAAATAATCGGAACTAGCGAGGTGAATATAAGAAAAATACGGTCAAGGGCTAGACAAAACCTGAAAAAAATACTAGAGGAAAGGAATATAGGTGATAGATATGACAGACAAAAAAGAAAATAGTATAGACCCTGAACTAGACAAGTTTGAAGAAATGTTTGACAGTGAGGAAAATCTAGAGCTAGAAAAAAAACTAGAGGAATTGATAGACAAGGAAATCAAAAAAAGGATTGTTAGGACAACAAAATCTACCCTATTAAAATTAGCACTTGTGGGGTTTTCGCTGGTATTGATAGTAAATCCTCTGGTTAAATCATTCTATCCTAACTTTAATGACCTATCCAGTAATGAGGATAAACCACTATATGGACTGGAGTCCTACAAGAATGCTCTTGTAGAAAAAATAGAAAATTTGTTTGGGATATACTACTATAACAATGGTTTCTTAAACGATGGATACAATGACTCAAAACTAAAGCATATGGTCGGCCAATTTATATCCAATACAAATCCCTATGCCTTGATCAATTACCTAGGAGTCAAGGACAAGGGCTTTGGTAAATATGAGTTTCATCTGGGTTTTGATGATATACTTAAGGGTTCTAAAAAAAATAACTACTCCATAGCAAACTCTGGCGATGTAAATATATACTATACTAGGGGTAAGTCTGAAAAAACCAGCTACCAATCCCATAGATACCTTTATGACTACACGGCCTATTCAGAACCATACATCGACAAAAAGCAGATGATTGATGAAATAGTAGGTAAGTTACCTGATTCATCACAGGTATTTGCAAGTATAAAGCTAAAGGAACCACAGTCTATACTGGAACTTACTAAAAAATTGGATAAGGATTTTGAATCTGTACCATTTTGGCTAAGAGTGGTATCTCCTGATGAGTACATGGCCATCGAAAAAGAAGATGAGGCTATCAAGAATTCCAAAAAAGATACTCATCCCGAGAATATGTATACTGAGCTAGGCATAAATATGGTATTTCCATACAAGACTGTAAAGGAAAAAAACAAGTACAAGGATATTGATGGCGAAGAATATTCACTGATTAAAACAAGCTTACATAATGAACTCAATACCTTGACTGAAAAATATCTAAAAAATGAGTACCTAAAACAGATAGATTTAATCTACAATAACATAAATATATTCAATGTATTTTGTCAGATACCACTTTCAAGAGATGCTGTTAGCCAGGATTCCAAGTTCGGAATGTCCGCATCTTCAATGATCTTGGAAGAAGTTCCATATGCCCAGAGTGTAAAAGACTATGGACCTGGTGAAGAACTGAATAAATATATAAATAGCATCAAAAAGTCAGATAAAATTAAAACAAATCTATTTACCATAGTCATTGACAAGAATAAACTTATAAAGTTACTAAAGGAAGACTACGTAGAGGGTGCAACTATATTGGATGAAAAATCAAGTGCCTTTTCCAATAGATAAATTATATACTTTTATGGGTAATATCACAAAAATCATAAAAACCCCTAAATGGAAATTCCAACTAGGGGTTTTTAAATGCTTATCTTTTTATAATCATAGAACCAATCAAGGTTATAACTCCTGCCATAACTATCGTACCTCCTGGCTTTAGACCATAGTAAAAAGACATGGTAAGACCTATTATGGTAAATACGATGGCAAATATAACTGCTAGTATAACTGTCATCCTGTATGAGGATGAAAACCTCATAGCACAAGCCACCGGTATGACCATAATCGATGACACTATAAGTGCACCAACCGTCCTAGATGCTATAGCAACTGTAAGGGCTGTAAGTATAGTAAATATAAAGTTAACAGTCTTAACTGGTATACCAACTATCCTAGCCCCACTCTCATCAAAGGCCATATGCATTAGTTCCTTATACAGGGCTATGAAGGCCACCATAACAAGTATTGAAAGTACTACCACTAGATAGAGTTCAAAATCTGTAATTGCAACTATACTACCGAATAAGAAGCTTGAAAATCCTGCTGAATTAGAGGTGAACCCAGACAAGATACCAGCCAAACCGACACCTGCCGACATGACTATAGATATGGATATCTCTGCATACTTAGGAAACTTCTTTCTTATAAATTCCACTCCAAAACCTGCAACAACCGTTACAATTATGGCCCCCAAGATAGGGTTTATACCTAATAAAAGTCCCATCGCAACACCTGCAAGAGATGTATGAGACAGGGCATCACCCATCATGGACAGTCTCTTTAGGACTATAGTAACACCTATACATGGTATAATCGTAGCCAGTAGCAAACCTACGACAAAGGCCTTTCTCATAAATTCATATTCTAACATGGTTACGCTCTACTCACTTTCTAATTCCACAATCTTGTTGGAACATTTCTTTATTTTCTCTATATCATGGGAAATCATGACTATAGTAAGATTTTCTTTTTCCTGTAGCATCTTCAATAGGTCATACAATACTATTTCAGACTTTTTGTCTATGCCCGTTGTAGGCTCATCCATTATGAGTATCTTAGGCTTGTTGACGATGGCCTTGGCTATTACAACCCTCTGCTGCTGACCACCTGATAGGTCTGAAAACCTCCTATTTTCAAAGTCTTCCATACCCACCATCTCAAGGGCACGCCTAACAGCCTCCTTGTGGTGCTTCTTTACAAACCTAAAGAGACCTATCTCTTGGTACATATTCATCATTACAATCTCTGACACCCTAGCTGGAAAATCCATTCCCCTAGCCCTGCCCACCTGGGGTACATAACCCACAGAGCTGAGACACTTGGCTAGCTGGGGATCCTCCCCATAAATCCTGACACTTCCATTAGTCGGCCTTAACTGACCTAAAATAAGCTTGATAAGGGTTGATTTACCTGCACCATTGGCTCCTATAATGCCTACAAAGTCTCCCTCATAGATATCAAAATTCAAGTTTTCAAATATGTAATCCCTGTCATACTTAAAGGACAGGTCTTTGACTTCTATTATTTTATTCATTATTTTCTCCAAATTATTAAAACTCATAAATCTTGCAAATTACTTATTCAAGAATGACTTCACCATATATATTATACACCAATCGCCACTGTTTTGCATCTAGTTATCCTATTTCTATAAACAATCTTACTCTAGAAATAATTTATACCCCTTTTTTAGTGGTTTAATTTTCTTAGCTTGCTAGTTAACCAGCCTATATACTCGTACATATATTCATCCTGCTTGTATCCATGTTTCTTGCCCTCTGCAACCACAACATTTACAGAGCCTCCTTTTTTAACTAAACTAGCTATATATCTTTGAGTTCCCTTTGGATTTACAATCTTATCCTTGGTTCCATACGATATAAACTGACTCACAGATTTTGACCCTATATTTTTAGGTAGGTCTAACATTTTGAGTACAGCCTCCCTTTTCTTGTCATCCCTCAGACTTTGAGCATCAAAGCTAGCAAACAACATAGGTACGTTGTACTGGTAAGTAAGGCATGGATATATCATAGCGGCTGTCTTTATATAATCTTTTTCCCTATCTACATCATCCCTTGTATATCCCTTGGGGAATAGATCTTTACCTTCTACTATATTTATATGCTGACCTACTAGACATCCTCCTGCTGAAAAACCAAGTAGGCTGATCTTGTTTTTATCTAGGCCATACTTGTGGGCATTGTGCCTAAGGTATCTTATAGACCTTTGGACATCTAACTGGGGTATTGGATACTTGTATGGATTTGACCTATAATGGAGTACAAAGGCATTTATGCCCCTCATCTGAAGGCTCTTTGCCACTTCCTTACCCTCAGCTTGAGACCCATCTATAGTCTTAAATACAAATCCTCCACCCGGTATTATTATAACTGCCTTGTCGCTATTTGAAACCCTGTATGGTATCAGATAAGGCTTGTCGTCATACCTCTCACTTTCATAACCAGGTTTGATCTCACTATGATAGGTAAATGTATCAAGGGCTTCCTCTACATCCTTAAATTTTTCTCCTACTATGCCTGAAGAAAAGGAGAGACTGGGTCGTATACTGGCCCTATCCAATTTCATATCTTCGATCTTTGTCTTTTTACTGTAACCCACTGGCTTGTCCCATATCACTATCCTTTTATCGTAGTCTGCTGTTTTACTTGAAGGAAGACCCAGAGCTTGAGACTTCACAACTCCCGTCATACCAAGGCACAATTGCACAGCCAATAAGACAAGGGCTACTTTTTTTAACTTAAACATAGAATCCTCCCCCACTAATTTTCTTCATCTAATTATTATAGCACATAAAAAAAGACACAAAGGGTAATTTACCGATTATGCCTTTAGTTATATTTATTTTTGGTTGATTGTATAATCAATTTGTACAACTGAATAAAAAAATGATTCATTGCGAAT
>OBVS01000045.1_pt1 | contig 111506 bp, 102 predicted proteins | sample 1476211 | NCBI WGS metagenome assembly OBVS01 (sample SAMEA2580025, study PRJEB22360) | human gut metagenome | biome: human gut; feature: human-associated habitat; material: faeces | place: Denmark | collected 2008/2010 | reverse complement strand
TCAACTGCTTTATACTTTGTTTCTACTGAATAAGAAACTCTTTTCATAGAAAAAACACCTCCGTATGATTCATTTTAATATGAATTCAACGAAAGTGTTTTTATATAATTCCCACTAATTGGGGTCAGTTCAATTGTGTATGGCTTTTTTTATTATTTTAATATAGAAGTATATTTTTACTTTCCTGAACAGTAGTTATTAAATTTATCTCTTATTTTAAATTAGAAAGGAAGAAAAAGTTAAATTTATATTAAGTTTTATATATGATTAATTATTAACGTATTAAATGTAGTATACTCTTAATATATAGAAAATTATCATAATATTTGTCAAAAAAAGTGACATTTCATATAGTAGCATAATGTTAGTTGTCACAGTTTTTGACAGCCAAAATAACACTTGAAACCTTGTGGTTATGCTATTTATTAAAGTGTCGGATCGATAACTACCCCGAAGAACAGGGGACGAGAACATTAGATTTCTTTCGTTCATTTGAATCAATCCTTTAAAATTGAAAGATGAAGAAGATGCAAGATGTAGCCATCAACGCTGATCACAAAGTATTTTTCTTAATGATTATTTTTAATGTTATCATGCTCGTTTCTTCTATTATTCAAATGATTTTAGGAAAAGGTAGACGTATCACACCAGCAAAACCTGCTAAAGATGCTAAGTTACACTTAGATAATCAATCCTCATAAAGAGAAAAAAGAACCCCTAAAAAGTTCAACTTTTTGGGGGTTACTTACTATTAAGAAGTATTTTTGATTAAGCATCTTTCATATCGTAATCACCAATATACTGATCAAGGCGATTTATTGTTTCTCTGATATCATCATGTGTCGTTAATGGATTCGTTGTGCATAAACGAATGACACGTTGGTTATTCAATACTGTGGTATAAGCAATGGCATAACCAGAATCTGCAATTTTTTGCGCAGCCATGCTATTGAGTTGATTATTTTGTGCTTCAGTTAAATCACTGTTTTCATATCTGAAGTTCACAATGGAAAGATTAGCGTGTGAGATAATACGCCAGTTATCGAAACTTGACACGTATTCTTCTGCATATTCTGCTAAACCTTCGCCGTATTTAATGCGCTCGATAATTTCATCTTCACCAATGACTTGCAGAGTAATCCATAATTTTAAAGCACGTGCAGGGCGTGTAAGTTCAATGCCTAACATTTCTGGATCAATCACATCATCATCTGAAGCAATATCATCCAAGTACTCAGCATCTTCGCCAAAGCTTTGCAGCAGATGATTCTTTTCTTTCACGATTACCATAGCGCAACTATATGTTTGGAACAGTAATTTGTGAGCATCCCAACTGGCACTATCTGAACGTTCAATGCCTTTAAATAAGTGTTGTGCTTTATCGGATAAGATATGTGATAGTCCATAAGCACCGTCTACATGGAGCCATAGATTGTAGTGATCACAAATATCTCCAAGTGTGGTGAAATCATCGACAGAACCTGTATTAGTCGTGCCTGCAGTCGCAATCACCATAGCAGGTTTATAATCTTCTTCAATATCTTTATCAATTGCGGCTTTTAAGCTATCTGTATTCATTGTAAAGTCATCGTTGTACTCAATTCTGCGGATATTATTTTTAAGGAAGCCTGCAACATGCAAGGCTTTGCCTACAGAATGATGCGTTTGAGATGTAAGATAAACGGTTGCTTTTTTAATATCTTCCATTTCTACCTGTGCATCTCTAGCCGCAACGATAGCTGTTAAATTGGCCATTGAACCGCCAGATACAAAGACACCACCGGCCGGTTTGATCTCATAACCGATTTTTCCTACCAAGTAGTTAATTAAATTACGCTCAATATTAATTGGCAGCGTCGCATTGGCAAAATTAGAGGCATGGATATTATTTGCTGTTGTTAAAATGTCTCCAAGCCATGATAGACGTGATGCTGGACCTGGTATAAATGAGAATGAACGTGGATGGTTCGGACGATATAAATAATTCAGCACTTCATTATTTAAATCTTTGAGTACTTCATAGATATCTCGCCCTTTATTCGGCACTTCCATCTTTTCATATTTCTCTCTCAACTCGAGCGGTGCCTGTTGTGTCGCAGGTAAGTCTCCAATATCTCTAGATAAATATTTATTAACTTCATCTCTGATAATCGTCTCTAAGTCGATATTGTTCTCATTGAATTCCATTTCCATACTCTCTCCTTCAATTATATTTTTAATAAAAGACAGACGTATTAATTACGACGTTTTACTACAATATAAATAATAGCAGATATTAATAAAACCACGCTAACCATAACGACGAAACCCAGAAGGTGGCGCCCCAATGAATAACGTGCTGTGCTTTAACACTCGGTGCATGTGCGCCTTTCAGAAATTGACGAGGGTAATCGACTTGCAGATTATCATCTGTGATTTTCAATTTGTATTGATGCTTGTCTTTTGGAATTCGATAACTACCCCGTAGAACAGGGGACGAGGACCTCATCTTGATGATCCCAATTGGCTTGGTTAAAAAGAAATCGATAATCCTCGTAGAATAGAGAAAAAGTATTAAAAATATATTTGATTTGATAAAATATTCTGCAAAAAAGAGAAACAAAAATAACTTTCATATAAATAATTTCTTTGCGATTAAGTTGGAATTAGAAATACTAAATACAAATAACAGCGAATGGAATGCATATTATTGAGGAATTGGATGTGTAGTGCAATTTCGAGAGTTACTACTTAAGAAAATAAAAAGAAGAAAACAAACAATAAGAATTAAATCTGAAGCAAGATATAAAAGCAAATATTTTTGCTAAAATTATATTAGTAAATACTTTATTAATTAGCATACGACTGAAAGCGAAGTAACAGCTAATAATGTTCCAGATATAGACATTAGTGTTATGAAAGAACAATATTACCATCTAGAAAATGTAATTTTTTAAAAACCTGAAGATAAAGTAGACTATTCTGTGAGTTTTCATGTTAAGAATTCTGAACTTGGGGATGTAGTATAAATATGGTTTAGTAGAAAATGACGCTGGAGCTGAGATTGACTATCAAGAATTAACTAAAGTAGATTATTACCCATCAACAAAAATCCAAGATTTAACACTATCTAATAATAGTGCGAATAATGAAGTTTAAAAGTGAAAAACTGATAATAGCGAATCAAACTAAAGTAATCAATTACAGAATTCAAGTACTACTCAAGCCTCAAACAAATATTGAAACTCAAACACAAGTTAAGAATAATACACTGTCAGAAACAGATGAACAGTCTAATGCCGATTTAGTCCAGTAATAGCCTCTGTATTATTAGCCGCACGATTATTATCAATAATTAAATAAAGTTAATATTAAATAATAAAAATCCTTCAAATTATTTGTTGAAAAAATAATAACTTTGAAGGTTTTTTAGCAAAATCACTGATAAGGAGAACCTTATCAAAAACCGCATCATTTATGATATGCTTCTGCGTATCGATTAATGATGCGGTTTTTTAAAAGTAAGAAGTTAATACTTATCGTTTCTCATCTTCAATTAACAAATAATTTTATATTGAATCTTGCTTACTACTCACGTACCAATAAATTAATCCTTTTTGAAAGAAGAGTCCATAAATTTACAAGTAATTTATCTAGTTTAATTATTTGATTAACCTATATAAAGTCAATATAAAAATTTTATTAAATCCATTTTTGAAGTTCTTCTTTATTTTCCTTAGTTAAAACCCCGCTACACATCGCACTTACATGCTGTTTATCTTTCTTATAAATTATTCCAATCACTTTTCTTATTGCCTCATGAACTTCTATAACAGACAATTCTTCATTATGATTATCTATAAATGATATTCCGTGAGAGAGACTATTAATGATGTCTAAGCTCTTTTCTAAGTCTTTCATTCTTTCCTTTTCTATATCATAATATTTTGATAATTCAGGAACCGAAGTAGCCGTTGCATATTCTATTTTATAATGACTTCTTGCATGAGATTCTAAAATAAATCTCATTTTATTAGCATATTTAATATAATCATTTATATAAGCAATCTTTCTTTTACCCTTTAAAGCAAAAGACATTACTTCGTTAAAAACTGAGCTATAATAATCACTATAATTATTTAACTCTTCTTTAGATAATTTTCTAACTTTACTAATCCCATCAATTTTTTCAATATACCAATGAGAAGTTTCCTTAGTATTATTCTTTCCTTTAAAAGCAAAATTATGGAAATCAAGCGACGAATGCGTAAATACAAAAATTTGTTTATTTTCAGATTTAGAAAGCTCAATAAATTGGTTAATAATTTTAGTTAAATGGTATCTATTTTCTGTATCTAAACTAGTTATGGGATCATCTATGATTATATGTTCAATATTTTCTTTCATCTCACTATCTGCTATCATAAATAAGTTATAATAAAAGTGTAAGAAACCTATTAATCGTTTTTCACCTTCACTTAAATCAACTAAGTTAAGTTTTTCTCCTGTTACTCTATGTAATACTCTATAACTCTTAGTTTCAATATTAGGTTCTAATTCAATATTTATATCAAGTATTTCAAACCTTTTATTTACTATTTCACTAAACTGTTTCAAATTAGAGGAATCTGTTTTTAAATTTGTTATCCAATCATTATTGGCTTTTTTACATTCTTCTGCTTTTTTTATTTGTTCACTATTAGTATTAATATTGTAAATTTCCATTTGAATTTCTTCATCATCTTTTAACTTCTTACCAATCCACGATTTCACAAAGTCAGTAATTGAATCTCTAATTTTTTTATCGTTTTGAATGTCTTCGTTTAGTTTGTCAATATAATTGATAATAATTTTATCTACTTTAATTATTGATTCCCAATTATCGATAGGATAATTAAGTGGTTCATATGTCTTTTTTTCCTTATCTTCTAATAATTGTAATAGTTTAAATAGTTCTTCTTTTTGTTTAAAAAATTGTACTGAATCTACATCAATATTTAAATTTTCCATATTACTTAATGAATTCTCTACTTTATTTTTATAATTATTTAGATTTTCCATCAAATAATTAAATTCATTTTCTATTCTTGCATCTATACTTTCTTTCACCAACTCTACATCAAATGAATTACCGCAAAACTCGCATGTTTCCTCTTTTGATTGCATATTATGAATTTTCAAACCATCTTTTATCCATTCAGAAACTTTATAACTCACACTACTCTTAGGTTTGATAACTTCTTTCATTAATATTTTTAATATATTATTAAATTCATCATATTCAAAAGACAAAATAGGAATTTTTATATTATTCAATAAGATTTGGTTGCTTTCTATTCTTTTCTCTAATTCATCTAAAGATTCAATAGTTATCTCTTCATTTACATCTCTAATATCTTTCTTCCAACTATAAAAAGCATTGATGGGATCATTGTCTGCATTTCTTTTTTGTTTAACCATATTACTAGTAATTTCAAATCTCTTTCTAGCTTCATTAAGTGTAGAATTCATTTTATCAAATATTCTTTTTTTCGAAGTACTAATTTCATTATCTTTTCGATTAATAAAATTTTCTAAATTATTTATAGCATCACTTAAATTCTTGATTTGGTCACTGTGATTTATAGATTTTTCACCTATAACCAAACTCACACCATCAATTTCTTCAACTTGTTCAATATTATTTTTTAAGTAACGAGTATTAAAAATGACACTTTTTTCATTATTTAATTTTAACCACTCACTTAATGAACTTTTCCCACTTCCATTCCTTCCAAAAAATATATTTACTTTAGTCAATTGATCATTATTAGTATATTTATCAAATGATTTATGACTAACATTTTTTAATTTATCTAACATCATAGCCCCCCTTAAATAAGTAATAATATTTTATTTTCAATCAATTTTAGTTTTATTTGTGATACGCTTCGCCTCTCATTATCTTAAATGAGCGATAAATTTGTTCGATCAATATGACGCGCATCATTTGGTGTGGGAAGGTCATATTGCTGAATGATAAAGCGTAGTTGCTACGTTGTAAGACGTCTTGGTGTAAACCATTGGAGCCACCTATGACAAATGTAAAGTCGCTTTGACCTTGTGTCATGCGTGTTTGTAGTTCTTTAGCGAGTCCTTCTGAAGACAACATTTTCCCTTTGATTTCCAACGTGATTACTGTGGCTTGGGGTTTAATCTTATTGAGTAGGCGTTGGCCTTCTTTTTCTTTAACTTGTTCAATTTCTTTGTCGCTCATATTTTCAGGTGCTTTTTCATCTGGTACTTCTATTAATTCGATTTTCGTGTAAGGTCCTAATCTTTTTTCATATTCTGCAATGGCTTGCTTCCAATATTTTTCTTTTAGTTTTCCAACTGATAAGATAGTAATCTTCATTTTATCCTCCATAAGTACATAATTTATTCGAGTTATCCACAAGTTATACACTTATGCACACATTTCCCTCTTAGTATAACAATTGTATTAACATTTTCTTAGTGTTTTTTAAAAATTATACACAGACATAAAGAAATCTATTGTGAATTTGTGGATAAGTCTGTGAATAATGTGGGTATTTATGTGTGTATTGTACACAATTCTGGATAACTATTGTCTAATCAGTGGATAACTTTACGGTCGTCTTAACTGTATTTTTACAATTATTCCCTATATTTCAGACCTTTTAGACTCACTTACTACATATATCATCATTGATATCCTAGTTTTCCACACGTATCTTTTTAACCCTAAATTAATATCATCATTATCTTTATGTAAGTGAGCTATCATTTAACAGTATATGTATCACCCCTACCTGAGTCTCATCAATCATCACTACGACATTCAATCAAATATGTGAGTAATTCGCTTTCACCTCAATTAAGCATGTGATCAATTAAATGAATTCATATTAACTACGATGATATTGACTTGATAAAGTCTCACATGACAATGCTTTGAATTATAAAATAATGATGAAAGCATTGGTAGATCATTTATTGCTTTAAATCATACATGTTTTGAACATAAAAACTCACTTTTATATTAAATAGTATGGCCACTAACTATAAATACAATATATTTAAAAATTATTTAAATGTCAATTTTTATTTTGTTACAATTTATAAATGTTTTTAAATTGTAACTTTATATTTAAGCTTTTATGAGAGTCTTAATATTTTATTTATTCATATTTTTACAACATTACTTTTTTATCAATTAGGAAGTGTAATATAAATCACAAAGCGTGTAAGACATCGTTCGTCCCCATCCATGATGCGCTTTCATTTCATTAAAAAAATTCCTAAACCAATCGTTCATACGCAAGCCCATTTAGACTAACACGTAATCATTCCTTACACTTATCCTGACATCTTTTTCAAAAAAATAACCTACTTAAGCGCAATACTTAAGTAGGTCGTTTGTCTTACCTCTATTCAATTATAGTGTATAAATCGGTGTAGCTTGTGCTTTATCGGTATCGCAAAGCAACACTTCTTTCTCTGTATCGATATCGTGTTCGTTGAGCACTTGTCCAACACTCATGCGTGCGAGGTCTTTCATATTATTATCTTGTGATAAATGAGAGAGGTATATACGTTTTGTATTACCTGTAATGACATCACTCATCGCAAGGCCCGCGTCTTCATTGGATACGTGACCCATATCACTTAAAATACGTTGTTTCGTCTTCCATGGATAACGACACATGCGTAACATATCGACATCGTGATTACTTTCAAACATAAAGACATCACTACCTTGAATCATACCTTTCATACGATCTGAAACGTAACCAGTGTCAGTAATCATCGTGAATTTCTTATAGTTATTGTGGAAGATGTAGAACTGTGGATCAATCGCGTCATGTGACACGTTAAATGATTCTATATCGAATCCTGCAAGAGATTTCGTTTCATATGGATTAAAGATAAATTTCTGATCCATTGGAATGCGATTATCTTTCTTCTCTATCGCTTTCCATGTATTCTCATTCGCGTAAATCGGAAGTTTATATCTACGTGCTAAGACACCAAGACCTTTAATATGGTCGATGTGTTCATGTGTCACTAATATTCCGTTTAAATCCTTAATGTTTCTGTCGATTTGGCTGAAAAGTTCTTCCATCTTCTTGCCAGTTAAACCTACATCGACGAGTAGGCTACCTTTCTCACTTTCTACGTAAGTGGCGTTACCTGTACTACCACTTGCTAATACACTCATACGTATCAAGCGACTCATCCTTTCTCATATGTACCATAGTTATTTGTTTATAGGGGTATGGGGGAACTCAAGTTTCTTACGCTTTATTGAGATGCTTCGACTAAGTTGGGTTTCACTCAATGTTGATTTTTTATCCTAAATTGCGTAGATATTTTAAAGTTTCGACATTCCTTAATACAGTTATTCAAATATCGAAACGTCACGTCCTCTAAATTTCCTTTATATTATACTATATCAATTTTAAAAGTTGAGTTCCAATAGTCCGTTTATCGAAGACAGTCATTCACCTCTTAAAACGGTACACCGCTTCATAAAAACCTCGATATTGAGCCTGTCATTGCATCCTCTTAAACGACCTAACATATCGACCAACATCATTTTTGATATCCACCCTATTTAATTACTCAATCACTTTCAATACGTAAAAAAGCCTGAAATCACTCATCGTGTCTCAGGCTTAGTTTATATCATCATATATAGCTTCATAATCAATCCGTGAATCATCACATGTCGTTAGCTCGATAAATGACTTCTAACATAAGTACGCCAAAGCTTGCTCTAGACAGTACAAATTAACGTAACCTTCTATGCTATAGCTTGGCGGTTTCATTCAAACGTCACGCCACCCATCAATAACCTCTAATAATCAATCACTTTCGGATTATGATTTGTAGCTTCTACATAATAGGTTTGAACTTCATCCTTGCCTTTATGTTTTACTTTAATTTCCCAGTTAGGTTGGAGTAATTGAACGTTTGTTTCCTTTACCACTGAATAATAGCCTAGGCGTGCGTCTAGCACTTGATCATTTTGTTTTAGATATCTGTTATAATAAAGGGCTTCAATAGCTTTACGTGGTGTGATGACTTGTTTCTTCGTGCTATTTGAACCTTTAGCTACTTGTATATCATCCATCGTTGTCTGCTTATAGCTTGTTGCCTTGCCATCGCTCAAATTAAACGTTAGGCGTGCTTTACTATTATTCATAATTGGATAATCTTTATACGTTTGTTCGTAAGTGACTTTATCTTTAGTTAAATCACTTAATTGATACTCTTTACCGTTAAAAATTTTCTTTGCAATGTACTCTTTGATATCTTGTAAGTTCTTATCACTCACTTGAACGCCTTTATCAATATCTCCTTCAAGTGTTTTATCGGAATCAGACGTTTGCAGGCTTGAATGATCTTTCGCATAACTTGAGAAATTCTTTGAACGGGCAGTAATTTGTTCAAGTTCAGTATCTTTCACGCTTTGATTCAAGACATCCTTGGGCACGTCAATTTCTTCTTGTTGAAAGTTGACTTCGTTTACCTTTTCCGAGTCATTAACTTGTGATTTATTCACTTTATCAATATAAACGATGACTAAAAAGATGTTCACAAGAATAAAAACGAAAATGAAAAGTGTCTTCGTAAGTTTCCAGTTCATTTATTCAAGCCTCCCATCTTTATAGGCATACCAATTGCCATCGTATTCTACAAACCAACGTGGTATTAATTCACAGTTACGTTGAACTTCAATATCTTCGTTATTTGCCTTGTCGTCCATATCATAACCAATCGCAATGTTCGTTACCTTTTCAAAATCAATATCAGGATGGTTGGCTAATGCAGAACGCACGGACTCAACGGTGGGCACGGATTTAGATTCTTCACTGTTCAATGTGACGTCCGTCTTAAGTAGCGAACGTTGATAATCGTAAACGCCTTTATCCCCCCATGTGACTTGAATTTCATTGAAGTTCTGTTTATTAAACGTTGGGTGACCGTTGAGGAATCGTTGATATGTGAGTTTCCCCGTTCTATTATCTGTTTTAAATAGGCGATAATCTTCATTTAAGAAGCCACCATGACTATTTATAAACTCGTATGTGCCTGGGATGGTTTCTTGCATGTTGCTTGAACTTTTCGCATCTTCAGATAAATTCTTATAATGATACATTTCATCTTTATCGTTGTAGTTGGCGACGCCAGTATTGTTGTTGTATGTTGTCGTACCACTTTGAGAGCTACGAACGATCGTTGAATCATCAAATAGTATTGAGTTCATGCGTTCAACACTAATCGTATTGAAGACCATGCGATACGTCTTTAAGTCTTTCGGTTTGCTTGGTGCAAACACGTGTGTTGCTTTGTCGATTGTATCTTTATTCGTGATGATTTCCGTATAAGGCTGCATGTCAGGTTCGATACTTTTAAAAGCTTTATCAACATTATTCCCTTTCATGGTTGTCTTAAGTTTAACTACTTCATGACGGTCTTTGCTAATCGCATATAGTACGACGTGGTTATTATGATCTTGATCGATAAGGAGGCGATCAAAATTAAAGTTATTCGGCACTTTCGCATCGATATCGAGTACTTGACTTAAGTATGTTGAAAGTGGCAAATCATAAGTGAAATCTAGGACAATAAAATCGTTGCTTAGTTCAGGTATAACAAGGTTATGTTCCCTTTTCAGATGTGATACAGATTTAACTTCTTGATTCTTTAAAGGTTGAATCATCTTGTCTAAGACTGCACCTGATGCCACTGTTCCTTGAGATTTATCATCTCTAGAATGCACGATTTGAAATGGTGTGATTGTTCCTTCCATTTCTGCAGTCATTGGTTTAGTAAGTGGTTTAGGTTTATCACTTTTACTATTATCCGTGTTATCAATATTTGAAAGGTCTGGAGAAAAGTTCCAGACCATGTATGTCAAAACGATACTCATCAAGACGAGTAGGACTAAAATAATTGATTTAGTATGTTCTTTGTTATTCATCCCAATCACCGTCTTCAATGATTTCGCAAGGAAGTGTAATAAAGATTGACGTACCTTGTCCTTCTACACTGTTAGCCCAAATTCGACCGTTATGTGCTTCGACAATCTCTTTGGAAATAGCTAGACCTAGTCCTGTACCACCCATCTTACGTGTACGTGCTTTATCTACACGATAGAATCTATCAAATATTTTGTCTACCTTGTTAATTGGTATTCCAATACCATTATCTTTAATACGAATCGTCATTCTATTGTAAAGTGCATTTTGTTTCACATGAAACTCAACACGTTTCTCGCCACGTGAATATTTCATTGCATTGGTAATGACATTATCAAATACTTGTGTCATCTTGTCTGGATCGATTTCAGCAAAGATGGTTTGCTGTGGAATTTCGCGTACGAATGTTGTATCTTTCGCTGCCATTTCATGACGGTTAATAATTTTGTTGATAAACATATTGAAGTCGATAATTTCTTTCGTAATTTGATCTGATTCATTATCCATTTTAGATAATTGAAGTAAATCATTCACTAAACGAATCATACGTTCAGTCTCTTCACGTGTGACAGATAGGAATGATGGTGCCAATTCTTTATCTTGCCAAGCACCTTCTTCAAGTGCTTCGATATAACTATTCATCGATGTCAGCGGTGTACGTAATTCGTGTGAAACATTCGCAACGAATTCGCGACGTTCACGTTCGACTTGTTGTTGTTCAGTGACATCATGTAGTACGGCAATGTAACCTGTCACGAAACCTGTTTCTTGTACAATCGTACTAAAGTTTACGCGTGCAATAATACCTTCTTCTTCGTTAATATCTAACAGGAAGGAATCACTATTTTCTTGAATTTCTTCTAAAGAGAATTCATTTTCTAAGTTAAGGACACCAAGCATGTAGTAGCCGATGACATCTTCTTTCGCGAGACCGAGCATTTTCAGCGCCATGTCGTTTGCAATACGTACACGTCCGCGGCGATCTGTCGCAAGAATACCATCGCTCATATGTGTGATAACAGAATCTAGGCGACGTTTCTCACTTTCTGTATTCGCTTGTGCTTCTTGGACACGTTTCGATAAGTTATTGAAGGCAAGTGCGAGCTCACCGATTTCATCGTTACCGTATATCTTCACTCGTTGCGTGTAGTTACCTTTAGACATCTCGACAGTTTGATTACGCATATCGGTTATCGGCTTAGTAATCGTTCGTGCAATGAAGAATCCTAGTATCACTGTAATGAATAGTGATATCGCTGTCCCTACGATGAATATCTGATTAATGTTGTTCAGCTGATTGTATACATCATTAATTTTCGATTCTATGTATATATCACCGATTGTCTGTTTATCGACTTTAACCGGTATATTATATACCCAAACACGCTCTTTACCACTTCCGTAATCCTTAAGAACCATATGATCATTCGTTTGCCCTAAGGAGAGCGCCTTTTGAACTGAACCGTCGTTAACCTTTTGATTGATAAGACCACGGTTAGACTGCTTGGTTGTTGCCATGATGATTTGGTCTTTATCAATAAAGCGTATTTCTCCTATTTCTTGGCGATTCGCATATTCATTCAAAAGGTCTTGGATATCCTTTTGAGCGTTGACTGAACCTTTATCTTTATCTTTATATACCTTTTCAATATTGACGTCTAATTGCTTCGCATATTGTGTTATGTTCTTCTTGAAGTTATCGAGTAATTCCTTTTCTAAACTATTCGTAAAATACAAACCGATGATTTGCATACCAATAATAATGAGTAGTACATAAACAATAACGAGTTTCGTGTGAAGGGATTGTAGTTGTTTAAGCCACTTCATAAGACGCTCCCTCTAATCATGTTGTTGGAGGAAGTATCCAACGCCTCTACGTGTCACAATGTATTCTGGATGAGATGGATCATCTTCAATTTTTTCTCTTAAACGGCGAATTGTTACGTCCACAGTACGAACATCACCGAAATAATCGTAACCCCACACTGTTTGTAGTAAGTGTTCACGTGTCATGACTTGACCCATATGTTTAGAAAGATAATGGAACAGCTCGAATTCACGATGCGTTAATTCAATGTCTTCTCCACGTTTTTTAATTGAATATGCATCTGGATAAATCACAATATCTTTAATTGTAATTTCATTTGTCGCACCACTTACTTCTTGAGCTGGTTGTGAATAATGACGGCGTAAGTTCGCTTTCACACGTGCGATGAGTTCACGAGTACTAAATGGTTTAGTTACGTAATCATCTGCACCTAATTCAAGACCTAAAACTTTATCAATTTCAGAATCTTTCGCTGTCAGCATGATAATCGGCATTTCATATTTTTTACGCACTTCACGACATACTTCCATACCATCTCTACCAGGTAACATAATATCAAGTAAGACGATATCTGGTTCTTCTTCATAGATTAAATCTACTGCGTCATTACCGTCATAAGCGCAATATACGTCGTAACCTTCTTTTTTTAAATTAAATTCTAAAATATCAGCAATTGGTTTTTCATCGTCAACTACAACAACTTTTCTAGCCATATATTATAAACCTCTTTTCTCAAAGTGTAGTTCTTCCGTTCGTTTACATTGCTAATGTTATATCAAATTTTCGAAGTGCTTCATTATTATTCTGTTCTCTATATAACATATAGCTACCTATTATATAATTTACCATTTATGAACGGTTAATTCTATTTTAGTATTTAAAATTATAGAATAATATTATTTATAATTTTACCATTGAAATACAGTTCCGCAAAATAAGTTAGACTTTTGCAATATGCTTGACGCTTTTGTTTAGGTTTATCATCATATTTTATCAGTTTCGTATATGTCAAAAGTGCAGTAATGACAGTGTTTGTAATTATAGAAATATAAGCATGTATAGGAATATTAAGTTTTCATTGCATGTTAAATAAAGTAGGTAATGTGAATCAGAAAGATTAATAAAGTGAAGGTACAATGTTGTATGTAAAAAAGCATAAAAAAATGCCTACCCTATTGGGTAGGCAATACGGTCCCGACGGGAATCGAACCCGCGATCTCCTGCGTGACAGGCAGGCGTGTTAACCGCTACACTACGGGACCTAGAATGGTGACTCCTACGGGACTCGAACCCGTGTTACCGCCGTGAAAGGGCGGTGTCTTAACCGCTTGACCAAGGAGCCGTTCTTAAGCACAAGATAGATTATAGCATAGCTCTACTTTTGATGACAAGATATTTTTTACATAAATTTAATAATATTTTTGGTTCGTTAATCAACCAACACAAACATACTATGAAGCTTACTGTGGAGAAGAATAAAACCATTGATTTCATTCAAAACTAATTTCAAATTGCTGTTTTAAAATAAAACTGGAGTAGGACAAAAGGAGATTGAGAATCATTGTCCTACTCCAAAATAAATAACAGGCGACCATTAAGTTGTGGCCGCCTGTTTAAATATGATTCACTGTAAATATTGATAGATATGAGTTAGAAAGCTTTTTTACTTTCATGCATATAGCACTAAGAATAATGTTAATCATTTCGTTCAATGCGTTCAATGCTCTAATTAAACAAAACTCACATGCTTTCTTAACGTTTTATTCTACCAAAGTTGCTCTAATAAATTCGTTTGTTCGCGGTCTGGACCTACTGAGAAGATTGAAATATGGACACCGCATAATTCTGAAATACGCTCTAAGTAATTACGTGCATTCTCAGGAAGTTCATCTAAACTACGACAACCTGTAATGTCTTCAGTCCAACCTGGAAGCTCTTCGAAGATAGGTTTACAACGTCTTAATTGATCTAAGTTTGCTGGGTATTCAGTAATTTTTTCACCATCTAATTCGTAAGCAGTACAAATTTTAACTGTGTCTAATCCTGTTAAAACGTCGATTGAGTTAATTGAAAGATCTGTGATACCACTTACACGACGTGAATGACGTAATACAACTGAGTCGAACCAACCTACACGACGTGGACGTCCAGTAGTTGTACCATATTCACGACCCACTTCTCTAATATGGTGGCCATCTTCATCAAAAAGTTCAGTTGGGAATGGACCGTCACCTACACGAGATGTATATGATTTACATACACCAATCACTTTAGACACTGATGTAGGGCCAACACCTGTACCTACTGTAACGTTACCTGCAACTGGATTACTAGATGTAACGAATGGATATGTACCATGGTCGATATCTAACATGACACCTTGTGCACCTTCGAATAATACCTTTTCATCAGCCACATTTGCATCGTCTAAAATTTTAGCTGTGTCTGTCACATAGTCTTTTAAACGTTGACCTGCAGCATAATATTCGTCAAAGATTTCATCGAATGTTGGACAAGTTTCGTTAAACATGCCTTTAAAGTATGCGTTTTTATATTCAATATTTTCTTTAAGTCGGCGTTCGAATGTTTCCTTTTCTAATAAGTCTGCCATGCGAATACCGATTCGTTGTGCTTTATCTACGTATGCTGGGCCGATACCTTTTTTCGTTGTACCAATTTTATTATCGCCACGACGACGTTCTTCATATTCGTCTTGAGCTAGGTGATAAGGTAAAATGACTTGTGCGCGATTTGAGATGCGTAGATTGTCAGTTGAAATACCACGTTCATTTAACCCATCTAGTTCTTTTAATAATGCGACTGGATCTACAACTACACCGTTACCGATTACAGCTAATTTATCTTTATAAAAGATGCCTGATGGCACTAAGTGTAATTTGTAAGTTTCTCCACCGAATTGAATCGTATGTCCCGCATTGTTACCACCAGAAAATCTAGCAATTACGTCTGCTTGCTCTGCTAAAAAGTCTGTTATTTTACCTTTACCTTCGTCTCCCCATTGTGTCCCAACTACTACGATTGATGACATATGAGCACCTCCAAGTTTTTCTCGTTTAACCACTAGGTATTTTACCAATATGATTTTGAATTTGCAAATAAAAATCGAACATTAATTAGCGTTCGATAACGCATCATCTTTCAGTATTTTTTCTGTGCAAAATCACTTTCAAACGTTTCTATGACAGTTATTCAAAGGACATCTAAGTAAAACATATACACATACTTCCAACATTTTTAAAAGAGAAAAACAAAATAAAAACCGTACAATAAACAGTTTACAACAATTATTGTACGGAAAAATATTTTTTATGACATATCTGCATGAGCATAATCAATGTCTGTAAATTTATTATATTGTTTCATAAAGTGAAGTTTCACAGTACCTGTTGGACCGTTACGTTGCTTGGCGATGATGATTTCAATTTCACCGTTATCATCATTTGTCTGTGGTTCAAAACCAGCATCGTCATCATCTTCATCACCTTCACCACGATTATAATAATCATCACGATATAAGAAAGCGACAATGTCGGCATCTTGTTCTATAGACCCAGATTCACGAATATCACTCATCATAGGACGTTTGTCTTGTCGCTGTTCAACGCCACGTGATAACTGACTCAGTGCAATAACTGGGCATTCTAATTCACGTGCAATCGCCTTAAGTGTACGTGAAATCTCTGAAACTTCTTGTTGACGGTTATCTGAGAAACGTGATCCGCTTCCTTGAATCAATTGTAGATAATCAATCACAATCATATCAAGACCGTGCTCTTGTTTGAGCCGACGACATTTAGAACGTAAATCATTGATACGGATACCTGGCGTATCGTCTATGAAGATTTTAGTTCGTGATAGCTTACCTACCGCAATCGTAAAGCGACTCCAATCTTCTTCAGTCATCGTCCCAGTTCTTAAACGATTGGAATCAACGTTACCAGAACTACAAATCATACGTGTTGCTAATTGGTCGGCGCCCATCTCAAGTGAGAAAATACCGACAGTATACATATCTTCATGTGTGGCAACCTTTTGCGCAATATTTAAGGCAAAGGCAGTCTTACCTACTGAAGGACGTGCCGCTAGAATGATTAAATCATTACGGTTAAAACCAGCAGTCATTTGATCTAAGTCACGATAACCAGTTGGAATACCTGGTGTTTGACCACTATTTTGATCGAGTTCTTCTGCGGTCTCATATACCTGTCCTAAGACATCTCTAATATCTTTAAAACCATCACTTTCTCTAGTAGAAGATAGTTCTAAAATACGTCGTTCGGCGTCACTTAAAATCGTATCTAATTCTAATTCATCATTATAGCCATCATTCGCTATACTATCAGCGGTTTGAATAAGTTTCCGTTTCAACGCATGTTTAAAAACGATATCCGTATAGTACTGAACGTTTCGCGTTGTCGGTACACTCGTCGATAGTTCGGCAAGATATTGAGGGCCACCCGCTTCGTTCAAGCTACCTTCACTTGATAATTGATCCATCAATGTGACAACATCAATTTCCTTATTATCCTCATTTAGGTGCATCATTGCTCGAAAAATATGTTGATGGGCGCCTCTATAAAACGACTCAGGAAGCAAGACTTCCTGAGTAGTATTAATGAGTTCTGGATCTATAATAATGGCACCTAAGACAGATTGTTCAGCTTCATTGCTATGTGGCATTTGATTTTGCTCATACATTCCATCCATTATCTACTTACACCTCTTATTTCAATCCATCTTTTATTTTATCGTCATCTGATATTGTCACGAGATACACTACAGATATTTCAGAGGTTAACAAATTGTATAAGTCATACATCTTATATAATTGCACCTATAATAGTAATCATGTACTATCCTCGCGTCATATCTTTAAATTATTGTTCTACAGTGTGCACACGGATTGTACCTTCGACTTCTTTGTCTAATTTCACTGGAACATTAGTATATCCTAGTGCATGAATACCATGCGGTAAGTCCATTTTACGTTTGTCGATTTTAATATCATGTTGTTTTTTTAGTGCTTCGGCAATTTGTTTCGTACTGATTGAACCAAATAGTTTGCCGCCTTCACCTGTTTTAGCTGATACTTCAACTTCGATATCTTTTAACTGTTCTTTAAGTGCTTTTGCATCATCGATTTCTTGTTGTCTATCTGCTTCGGCACGTTTATTTTGTTGTTCTAATTGTTTTAAGTTACCAGGAGTTGCTTCTACAGCATATTTATTTTTAAGTAAGAAGTTATTTGCGTAACCTACTGGTACATCTTTAACTTCGCCTTTTTTACCTTTACCTTTAACATCTTGTGTGAAAATTACTTTCATGCGTCTTCACTCCTACTCATTTGTTCTGTAATTGCTTGTTGTAATTGTTCTATTGCTTCATCTATTGTCGCACCTTTTATTTGTGTCGCAGCATTTGTCAGATGGCCACCGCCACCTAACGCTTCCATTGTTAATTGAACATTTATGGAACCTAAAGAACGTGCTGAGATACCAATCAGGTTGTCTTCACGTTTAGCTACTACATAAGATGCTTCAATGCCTTCTAAACTTAACAACTCATCGGCAGCTTGTGCAACCGTTACAGGATGATAAATTTTATCATCTGAACCATGTGCAATGGCTACACCTTGATCTTGTATCTTAACTGTTCTTATCAATTCTGAACGATTGATATACGTATCGACATCATCTTTTAAGAAATGCTGCGTTAAGATTGTATCAGCGCCATGTGCACGTAAATAACTTGCGGCATCAAATGTTCTGGAACCTGTTCTTAACGTAAAGTTTCTTGTATCTACTATAATACCTGCATACATGACAGTTGATTCTAAACGAGTCAATCTCTGTTCAGTTGGTTGATATTCTAGTAATTCCGTTACGAGCTCAGCAGTTGAGCTAGCGTAAGGTTCCATATACACAAGTAATGGATTTGAAATAAAGCTTTCGCCACGTCTATGATGATCAATGACTACTTTGCGATTTGCTTTATTTAAGACATTTTCATCTAAGACCATTTCAGGTTTATGTGTATCTACAACAACGACAGTCGTCTTAGAAGTCATCATATCCCAAGCCTCATCCGATGTTACAAAGCGTTCTTTTAGTTCCGGTTTCTTATCAATCTCATCCATAACACGACGTAATGTCGGATCAATATCAGAATCATTAAGAACGATAAATGCCTCTAAATTATTCATTGATGCAAAGCGCGAAACTCCGATAGCTGCACCTATAGCATCTAAATCTGGTCGCTTATGTCCCATGACGATAACTTTATCGCCTTCAGTAAGAATATCTTTGAGGGCATGTGAAATCACACGCGCACGTACACGCGTACGTTTTTCCATAGGGTCAGTCTTACCACCATAGAATCTTACATTGCCGTTCATATTCTTAATTGCAACTTGGTCACCACCACGACCTAACGCGAGGTCTAAACCAGATTGTGATAATTCACCTAAATCAATAAGGTTCTCCGTGCCTTCACCTACACCAATACTTAATGTTAGTTGTGCGCGGTAACCCACACTCTTCTCTCTTAATTGGCTTAAGATTTCAAAATTAGAATCTTCTAGTTCAGCCAATATTTTTTGGTTAAAGTAAGCTACAAATTGATCTGAGTTGTAACGTTTGAAGTAAATATTGTAATCTTGTGCCCAACGACTAATCACACGTGTCACCATAGAGTTAATTTCAGAACGTTGTGTATCGTTCATATTTTGAGTGATTTCATCGTAATTATCTAAAAATATTGTTGCAATAATCGGCTTGGAATCTTCATATAGTTCATTTGTACGTTCAGTTTCAGTCATATCAAAGAAGTATAAACAATGCTCGTTTTCTGAATATCGTACATGATAGTAATAATTGTTGTTTTCTATTTCTACTTCTTGAACTTTTTCCAGTTGTTTTAATATGTTAGGGAAGACTTCATTGACATTTTCAGAAATCACATTCGTTTCAATGTGATCTGTCATAAATTGGTTCATCCACTCAATGTGATTATCTTCATCTAACACAATCATCCCTATAGGCAAGTGCTTAATCGCCTTATTACTACTTGCCGAGATGTGACCACTTAAATCATCCACATAATTATCCATTTTTAGAAATGCTTTTCTCAATAACACGCCACTAATAATAATCATCACAATGAGTATAGCTGTAGCAATACTTGCCACTAATTGGTTAAAAATAAACCACACGACGACAAGTGCTATGGCAGTGAGTACCATTAAAATAAACGGTATGAGCAAAGCTTTTTTAGTGGATTGACGGTTCATTCTTCCACCTCTAATCACTTTTTAATCATCATTTTTTTATTATTTTCTTTAAATTAATACATAAATCAATTACCCCAAGTAATCCAACAATATGCGTTGCTGGTGTAAGAAGTGTCCCTACTACCATAACAAGAATTGTTGCGAAGTTCGGCCATCTTTTAGCTTTACCAAAGAAGTGAATGACACTTAATCCTTGGATGTACATCACTAATGATAACACAACATCAAAGTTTAACACGATGCTTTGGAACGTACTTGGTTCACTTGCAATCATGACACAAATAAGTACTATAAGATAAAACCATAGTAAATTACGGCTCATTTGCCATGCGAATAAAGGTTTAAAAATAGGTGTTGCTACTTTAAATTTGCGTAAAATTGGAAATGTAATAATCAGATTAATTAAGACAAAAATGAAAATAACTATAATTAGAAAACTAGGGAGTTGGACCGTCATTTGTCGGAAACTTTCCTCAAGAATCTGTCTATAGTTTGAATCGATTCCACTTGTTAAGAAAGCCTGATGCATTGCATTTTTAAAAGGCTTAATTAATACAGCTGCCGTCGGGATTTTATCGAATGTTTGTAATAACATCCATCCAATAAGTGTAACTAAACTTAATGAAGCTGTTGAAATATAAAGAATTCGTTCTTTAGATGTTCTTTCCTTAAGTAATTGTCCAATAATCGCACTTAATAATAAGATTAAGACCATCATACTTAAGACAAATGTATTACCTAATAATGTTGTAAGTACAACTGTTACTAATGCGCTAATTCCGAATGATTGTATGGAACGATTCCATAAAACAATACCGGGAATCGTTGCAAATAAACATAAAATCAAGCCGAGAACAGGTAATACATGTGTTACTAAAGCGACTACTAATAATGAAATAATTGCTAAAATAGTTGCTTTAGGTTGTATTTTTGAAAACACATACGCCACTCCCATACTTTTTGACTATAACTCCTATTTTAACCTCTTTGCTAAAATTTAACAATAAAGTAAAGTCATACTACCAGTGACAGGTTATGCATAAGTACGACATATGAAATATGCTTTGCTTATATAATCTTCTGTAGGACTATTTTTATGCCAAATAATACTTATCTTATTCCAAAGAAAAATTTACCTACTCTGCACTGTTTAGTATTTCTTATGCGTGCTCATGGGGATTTTGTTCTATTATAAAACTTTCCTATTTACGTCGGAATTGTTTCAGATTTAAGAAATGATATAAATTAGGCGCCCAATCATTAAAATTTAGAAGAAAACCATCATGTCCAACATTATCTGGTACGAAGAAATGACGATGATATTTAAAACGTTCTCCTAAAGCTCTTACTTGATCATCAGGATAAAGTAAATCATCAATAAAGCCCATAGTTAGTACTTTCGTTTCCAACGATTGAAAGACTTCATCAACATCATCTCTCCCTCTATCTAAATGATGACTATCTAAGACGTCTAGCAGTGTTAAATAACAATTTAAATCGAAATATTCTTTGAACTTATCACCTTGATGTTGTTGATAGCTCACTACTTCATCTGGTGTAAAACGTTGATCATAACTTTTAGACGATCGATACGTGAGGAAGCCGAGTTGACGTGCGATACTTAAACCTTCTTTACCACCTATATGTATAGCTTGTCTTGCAATCTCGTTAAAAGCACGACTATAGGAGGACGTTTTATCAGTAGCGGCTAATATGATTGCTTTTTCCACCTCGAATTGACGATTATAAAGCAATTCCATCGCTTGCATGCCACCTAAACTGCCTCCAATGAGAATATTAATCTTCTTAAATTCTAATGCTTGTATACCTAACTCAATAGCTCTAACGATATCCCTCAATGTTAAATGTTCTGGGAAGTTGTCATCATTTAATTTAGAACTCGAACCAAATGGACTTCCAATGACATTGAATGTAAGAAATTGATAATCATGAACTGGAATGTAGCCACCATCAATGATTTCTCGCCACCAGCCAGGTTGCGCATCCGTACCGTATGTTAAATGATTGCCAGTAAGTGCATGACAAACAACTACAAGGGGTTGACCAGGAAGTCCTACATGTTCATAACGTAGACGTAAATGATCAATCGTTTCACCAGATTCAGTTATAAACTCACCTAGTTCTAATGTATTAACCGTGTAATTCGTCATAATAGTTCCATACCTCCTTCAACTAAAAAAGTGCCTTACTCAAATGATGTAAAGGCACTTATCGTACTTATCATTCGAGTTGCTCGTTGGTATTAGCACCGTGCTATTTAAAGTCGGTTGCTGAAGCTTCTACGGGCCAAATCCCTCTGCTTCTCAAAATAAGGTTAGGTAATTTAATTGTATTGTGATGTAGAAATGTATTTCGTCTCTAATAGTCTAAATTTTCTAATTATTTTAATTTTAACTAACTTTTTCTGTAAGTTCAATGAATTGATATGATTTCCAAAGATTAAAAGATTAAACGTAAGCAAGCAATGACAAATATACCTACGAGAATTGTCACTGTTAGACTACGTGTGAAAATAGCGAGCATCACAGTTGGCACGATTGCAATAATATAAGGTAAATTAAGCGTATAACCAAATGCATGATCATGTTGTTGAATTACACCATCTATAATAAGAGCTGTAAATAAAGTGATAGGAATAAAAGAAAGCCATTTAATTACAATTGCTGGTAAGTTGACACGCGATATCATAACAAATGGAATAACTCGAATGAGTAATGTGACCACGCCACATAAAATAATAAGTACTAATGTATGTAAATCTGTCGTCATTTGTCCATCACCACCCCTAACAATGCAGCAACAATTGCGGCTATTAAAATTGCTACGTATGAAGGTAGAATTGAACTTAGAAGAAGCATCATCACAATCACAAATACAATGAGTACAATATATATTCTCAATCGTGATTTCTTAATCCCTTCAAATTGAGATATACATAAAAAAATAAACATTGCGGTAATGGCAAAGTCTAGGCCAAGCGCATCAGGATTTGAAATATACTCTCCGAAAATGGCACCGATTACACAGGAAACAGTCCAAAATAAGTAAGCAGTAATATTTAGTCCATGTAGCCATCGATCGTTAATTTTTTCACCTTTAACATATGGTGTTATAGCAACGCCAAAAGTTTCATCTGTTAATAACGTTCCAAGCCCTACCCTATTCCAAAATCCATATTGCTTATAATTAGGTGTTAAAGTCATACTTAATAAGAACATTCGAGAGTTAACGATAAGTGTTGTAAGCACAATTGCAGAAATAGGGGTGCCTGCAATCACTAATGTACAAATAATAAATTGGGCTGCACCAGCATAAATAATCAGACACAATAAAATAATTTCTAAAACACTGAAATTTTGGGAGACTGCCACAATTCCAAACGATAGTCCTACACCAGCATAACCAAGTAACGTGGGAATACACTCTTTCACACCTTGTTTAAACGTAAGGTGAGTCATATTATCATCCCCAGTCTCTCCAATAAAATAATAAAATCAGTCTAATACACTTAATTATTTTATTCAATATATTTAAAGACCGGTATGTGTGACGTCATACATACCGATGTCTAAAAAAAGTGAATATGTAAAGGTTTTATTTCTCAGAATTTTCTTTCTTATTTTTAGACCCTCTTTTTAACTTCTAGCTTTAAAATCAAAATGTTTACAACATTACTTTTAAAGTTTATCAAAAAATAATAGTTACTGAACTTTTGCAACTTTTTAAAACATCATTGATTTTTAATTTTTTATTAAAATTTTATTTAGAAATAGTAATTTCCAAAAGATACTTAATTTTGTTTGATATAATCACACCATCAAATGAAACGAGGTGTAACAATATTGAATTGGCAACGTAAATGTATACTAACTACTTTGTTGGTTTTAAGTAGTTTATTTTTAGTATTTTCGACTATCACATATGCGAGTGAACGTGATTTTAAAGACAGTCTTAAAATCACTACACACAACGTGTATTTCTTACCTACTGCTATCTACCCTAATTGGGGACAATCTCAGCGCGCTGATTTAATTTCAAAAGCAGATTACATTCAAAATCAAGATGTCGTGATTCTAAATGAATTATTTGATAAAAAAGCTTCTAAAAGATTGTTAACACGTCTACATTCACAGTACCCCTATCAAACACCTATCGTTGGTAAGGGTACAGAAGGTTGGCAAAATACTTCTGGTACTTATAGAAAAATTAAAAAAGTAAGTGGTGGCGTTGGTATTGTGAGTAAATGGCCTATCGTACAACAAGAACAACATATTTATAAAAAAGGCTGTGGGGCTGATATGGCAGGTAATAAAGGCTTTGCCTACATTAAAATTAATAAGAATGGCAAATACCACCATATTATCGGAACACATCTACAAGCTGAAGATCCAACATGTTTTAAAGGAAAAGATAAAGATATTAGACAGAGTCAAATGAGTGAAATTAAACAGTTTATCAAAGACAAGAATATCCCTAAAAATGAACCCGTCTATATCGGTGGTGACTTAAATGTCATTAAAGATTCAGATGAATATCAACAAATGGCAAATAACTTAAATGTTTCATTACCTACCCAATTCGATGGTAATGCATATAGTTGGGATACTAGCAGTAATAGTATTGCGAAATATAATTATCCTAAATTAGAACCTCAACACTTAGATTATATTTTATTAGATCGTGACCATGCACAACCAAGCTCATGGCATAATGATACACATAGAGTGAAGTCACCAGAATGGTCTGTGAAATCTTGGGGAAAAACATACAAATACAATGATTACTCAGATCATTACCCACTCTCAGGCTATGCATCAAATGAATAGGACGATTGATACATTTAATTATTAAATTTTAATATTTAGAATAGGAGCTATATGAAACATTGGCATTATACTTCGAATTTCATATAGCTTCTTTATGATATTATTTTATGGTTATATAAAAATAAACGTTGTTTGGCATACTAAGTTAAATATTTTGAATATGAATGACAACGTTTAAAAATCAATTTCCACTATTTTATATTTTTACAGGCGTTCTCTAAAAGATAAATACTTGCTACTTCATGTACTATTTTCATGATTTTATAATTCAGTCTATGACAATAAATATTCACTATTTCTTAGACATACGTTTGTGTGACGTTAGACAACCGTATCTATAAAATCACTGTTATACCAGTATTTTAAATCGTAGAAATTATTTTAAATTATTTTAGACATCCATCCCTAATTAAATATAAAAATACCAATTCCCCTTTATACATAAAAAACTGCCGATAAGTTTATAGAACCTTATCGACAGTTAAATAACTTTTTAATATTGTAATCATCTAGTTAAGTTTATATGATTATTTGATTGGTTTTTCAATTTTAGTTTTGCCACCCATAAATGGTACTAATGCTTCAGGAATTGTTAATGTACCATCTTCGTTTTGATAGTTTTCAACGATGGCTGCAAATGTACGACCTACTGCTAAACCACTACCATTTAATGTGTGTACTAATTCTGGTTTAGAAGCAGCATCACGTTTGAATCTGATATTTGCGCGACGTGCTTGGAAATCAGTACAGTTAGAGCAAGAACTGATTTCTTTATAATCATTGTAACTTGGTAACCAAACTTCTAAATCATATGTTTTACTAGCACTGAAACCAATATCGCCAGTACATAAGATAACACGACGGTATGGTAAACCTAATTCTTCAAGAATAGCTTCAGCATTTTGTGTCATTTCTTCTAAAGCATCCCAAGAATCTTCAGGTTGTACAATACGAACCATTTCAACTTTATCAAATTGATGTAAACGAATTAACCCTCTAGTATCTCTACCAGCTGATCCTGCTTCACTACGGAAACATGCAGTTTGAGCTGTAAATAATTCAGGTAGTACACCTGGTTGAATAATTTCATCTCTATAGAAGTTTGTTAAAGGTACTTCTGCAGTTGGAATCGTATATAAGCCTTCTTTTTCAACTTTAAATAAATCTTCTTCAAATTTAGGTAATTGACCTGTTCCAAACATCGTATCAGCATTCACTAATTGAGGTGTCATCATTTCAGTATAACCATGTTGCGTTGTATGTTTTGTCAACATGTAGTTCATTAAAGCACGTTCAAGTAATGCGCCATCTTTAGTTAAGTATACGAAACGAGCACCAGATACTTTAGCAGCACGTTCAAAGTCAGCCATTTTTAATTCTTCAACTAAATCCCAGTGCGCTTTTGGTTCAAATTCAAAATCACGTGGCGTACCCCATTTTTTAACTTCAACGTTTTCTTCATCAGAATCACCTTGCGGTACGTCTTCATTAATTAAGTTAGGAATACGAATTAAGATATCTCTAATTTTATTATCTACTTCATTAAGTTGATTATCGATATCTTTAATTTCATCACCTAAATGACGCATCTCAGCAATGACGTCATCAGCGTCTTCTTTATTACGTTTCTTTTGAGCTATTTCTTCGCTCACTTTATTTCTTTTCGCCTTCATCTCTTCAGTTTTACTGATTAATTCACGGCGTTGTTCATCTAATTCTAAAACTTGGTCGACAACTTTAGGATCGTCGCCTCTTAATTCAATTTTGCTCTTCACTTTCTCAGGTTCATTTCTAAATAAACGAATGTCTAACATGTAACCTTCATCCTTTCCCAAATAAAATATATTCAATTTTATGGATGACTTCGTGTGATAAAACAATAAAAAAAGACCACATCCCAGACAAGGGACGTGGTCTACGCGTTGCCACCCTATTTAACAATTTCAAGTAAATTAAAAGCATTTACCTCAAATTGCGCTTAACTAAAATAACGGTTATTACCGATTGTTCACATATAGTAGGTAGATTCACATGAATGTCGATTACTTGTTCTCACTTACCACAAGCTCTCTGAAATCGAACTATCTATGCTACTTGTCCTACGAACAATACTTTATTAACTTAATTTTAATATAGCAAAGTCATTATCACATTTCAAGTTATTTTAAATTTGCAACAATTACGTCATATTTAGATGAGCTTATATGCAACACTTTTTAAATAATTAGTGTCCCGCTTCTACAACTTGTTGAAACTAAATATTTTATTCTGTGTAATAGTAGATACATTGTGACGATATACATACAATTTTTCTCGGATGAGAAGCGAGAGAATTTCAACATTATTATAATTAACTGCTTGTAATGTCACCTTACGTTCTATTTCCATTTAATATTTTTAATTAAATAAATAAAACTGCTACATTATGCTATCAGTCTACTAAAATAATGAATGATACATGACGATGTGAAAAGAGTTTCATTTAACTATTGACGAATGTCAGATACAGGTATAGTATTCTTAATTGTATTTAGAAGAGATGATTTAAAATCACATGTAAACAATTGTTTGAAATAAATAAAAAGATTCGTGAAATAAAAGCAAACATAAGACTTACAACATTTTAAGAAATAACATGTTATGGGAGGTTATATCGTTATGAAAACGTTAGATTCTGTTAATATTCCTATAAGAAAAGACGAAACACATAAAGGTGACTATGGTAAAATTTTATTAATCGGTGGATCAGCCAATATGGGTGGCGCAATCATGCTTGCTGCACGCGCTTGCGTTTATAGTGGAAGTGGGCTCATTACTGTAGCAACACACCCAAATAATCATGCTGCGCTACATTCTCGTTGTCCTGAGGCGATGGTTATAGATATTAATGATACTAAAATGCTCACAAAAATGATTGAAGCAACTGATAGTATCCTTATTGGCCCAGGTCTTGGAGTAGATTTCAAAGGTAATAATGCCATCACGTTTTTACTTCAAAATATACAACCACATCAAAATTTAATTGTTGACGGAGATGCTATAACAATATTCAGTAAGTTAAAACCTCAAATTCCTACATGTCGTGTTATATTCACCCCACATCAAAAGGAATGGGAGCGTTTGAGCGGTATACCTATTGAAGAACAGACATATGAACGTAACCTTGAAGCGGTAGAACGTATTGGCGCGACAGTAGTATTAAAACAACATGGTACGGAAATCTATTTCTGCAATGATGATGTCTATAAATTACCTATTGGCACACCTGCTATGGCTACAGGTGGTATGGGTGATACACTTGCGGGTATGATTACAAGCTTCGTAGGCCAATTTGATAATTTTAAAGAAGCTGTTACAAGTGCAACTTACATGCATAGTTTTATCGGTGAAAAATTATCTGACACAATGTATGTTGTTCCACCTTCACGTCTAATTAGTGAAATACCGTATGTGATGAAACAACTTGAAGGTTAACAGATATCAGAATTAATTACTTTGTTTATCAGTAGTGGTAAATTGAGAAAGAACATTGTTGAAAGAGACAGTTATATTTTAGACACCCTCTATTGAAGGGGGTCTAAATGTATGGAAATGATTATTCATTTATCCTCAATGTATGGTGCTACAGAGGTTATAAAGGACAAATCAATTTAATATAAACAAGAAATTAAAAAATGCATGAGACATAGCTATGTCTCATGCATTTTAGCGTATTGGACGTCGATGACTGAGTTAGAAAATAACCTCATTACAACTCTAGTCCGACTTCCCTATATAAACTTTTGTTCATAAAATCTACAGATAGTTTAATTAAGAGTTACGGGCAGAACAACGAACCCTATGTTTCTGTCTTACTCCCTTTTTAATTATTCATCACTATCTTCTTCATTATCTGAAGCACTCTCGATATCTTCATTCACTCTATCCATAAAATCTTGTCTGATATCAATACGATCATCATTTTCAGGAGACTCTACAGATTCCATTTCTGCATCACCTTCTGTATGAATCGCATTGCCTGGTGTCTGATCATCGACTACCTCTTCTACATCTGCTGTTTCAGTAGTAGTAGATTGTTGCGCTTCATCTGCATTTTCCTCATTATCGTCTTCTTCGTTTACTTTAGCAACAGTAGAAACAAATTGACCATCTCCGAGTTTCATAAGGCGTACACCTTGTGCTGCACGTCCATTTTGAGAAATATCATGAACGTCAAGACGGATAATAACACCAGCGTTAGTTACAACCATTAAATCCTCTTCACCGGTTACAGTTGTGATACAAACGATGTTACCATTACGCTCGGTAATTGTCGCAGTTTTGATTCCTTTACCACCACGATTTGATAAACGATATTCGCTAACAGGTGTACGTTTACCGTAACCATTTTCAGTAACTACTAATACTTCATCTTCACTTTCTGAATCTGCAACATCAAGACCTACGACAGTATCCCCTTCACGTAGAGAAATACCTTTCACACCTGCTGCTGTACGGCCTAATGGGCGTAATGTAGATTCAGAGAATCTAATTAATGATGCATGTGCAGTTCCAATAAGAATATCTTCATTACCTGTTGTTAGACGTACTGCAATTAATTCATCATCTTCTTTAAAGTTAATTGCAATTTTACCGTTTTTGTTAATACGGGAGAAGTTACTTAATGATGAACGTTTAACGATACCTTGTTTTGTCGCGAATACGAGATAATCTTCTTCACTTTCAAGGTCTTTAACTGCAATCATCGTACTTATTGTTTCGTCATTTTCGAGTTCAATCGCATTAATAATAGGTATGCCTTTGGATTGACGTGACAACTCAGGAACTTCATAACCTTTGAGTTTATATACACGACCTTTATTCGTAAAGAACAGAACATGATCATGTGTACTCATTGTTACCAATTGACTAACGAAGTCCTCATCCAACGTGTTCATACCTTGTATGCCACGACCACCACGATTTTGAGAACGATATGTAGATACTGGTAAACGTTTAATATAGTTATTATGACTTAATGTAATAACAATTTGTTCTTCAGGGATTAAGTCTTCATCTTCAAGATCTTCTAGACCACCTAATTGAATTTCAGTGCGACGTTCATCGCCGAAACGTTCTTTAATTTCAGTCAATTCATCACGAACTAATTGTAATAGTACTTCTTCATCAGCTAAAATCTCTTCTAACTCTTTAATATATTCTAGAAGTTCATTATACTCAGATTCTATTTTATCTCTTTCTAATCCAGTTAAACGTCTTAAACGCATATCTAAAATTGCTTGAGCTTGACGTTCAGTAAGTTTAAAACGCTCTTGTAAACTTGCCATCGCAATTTTATCAGTGTCCGATTCACGAATTGTTGTGATAATTTCATCAATATGATCTAGTGCTATTCGTAAACCTTCTAGAATATGTGCACGGTCTCTTGCTTTTTTAAGATTATATTCAGTACGTCGTCTAACCACTGTTTTTTGGTGTTCTAAGTAATGAATAAGTGCTTCTTTTAAATTGATTAGTTTAGGTCTACCATTCACTAAAGCAATCATATTTACACCAAATGATGTTTGTAATGGCGTTTGTTTATATAAATTATTTAAAATAACACTCGCATTTGCATCTTTACGTACATCAATAACTACTCTTACACCTGTACGCAAACTTGTTTCATCACGTAAATCTGTAATACCGTCGATTTTCTTATCTCTAACTAACTCTGCGATTTTTTCAATCATACGCGCTTTATTGACTTGGAAAGGTATTTCCGTTACGACAATACGTTGACGGCCACCACCACGTTCTTCTATTTCAGCACGAGAACGCATTTGAATTGACCCACGACCTGTTTCATAAGCTCGACGAATACCACTTTTTCCTAGTACTAAACCGGCTGTAGGAAAATCAGGACCTTGGATGTCTTCCATCAGCTCATTAATTGTGATGTCTGGATTCTTACTTAAACTGAGCACACCATCAATAACTTCAGTTAAATTGTGGGGAGGAATATTTGTAGCCATACCTACGGCAATTCCTGCCGCACCATTTACTAGTAAGTTAGGGAAACGTGCAGGTAAGACTGACGGCTCTCTTTCATTACCATCATAGTTGTCAATAAAATCAATTGTGTCTTTGTTGATATCACGTAAAAGTTCTAATGTTATTTTAGTCATACGTGCTTCGGTATAACGCATTGCGGCTGCACCGTCACCATCCATAGAGCCAAAGTTACCTTGACCATCTACAAGTGGATAACGATAACTAAAGTCTTGGGCCATTCTTACCATTGCTTCATAAATTGAAGAATCACCATGAGGGTGATATTTACCCATGACATCCCCGACTATACGTGCAGATTTCTTATAAGGTTTATCGGGCGTCATACCTTGTTCATTTAAACCATAAAGAATACGACGATGTACTGGCTTTAATCCGTCTCTAACATCAGGTAATGCACGAGAAACGATAACACTCATAGCATAGTCTAAGAATGATTCACGCATTTCACTGGTTATATTTCGTTCATTAATTCTTGATTGAGGTAATTCAGCCATCAAGAGATCCTCCTTCAAAAGTTCAGTTCATAGTGTCTAGAAATCTAGGTTGGCATAAACTGCATTGTCTTCGATAAATTGTCTGCGATTTTCTACTACATCGCCCATTAACATTTCAAATGTTTGGTCTGCATCAATTGCATCTTCAAGTCTCACTTGCAACATAGAGCGATGTTCAGGATTCATAGTCGTTTCCCATAATTGGTCTGCGTTCATTTCACCAAGACCTTTGTAACGTGCAATTGACCATTTTGGTGACGGGTTTAATTCTTGTTTCAACTTGTCTAGTTCTCTATCGTTAAATACATAATATTTTTGTTTTCCTTGTGTTAGTTTATATAAAGGCGGCTGAGCAATATAAACATAGCCCGCTTCAATTAAAGGTCTCATGAAACGATAGAAGAATGTAAGTAATAACGTACGTATATGTGCACCATCAACATCGGCATCAGTCATGATTACGATTTTATGATAACGTGCTTTTGATATATCGAATTCTCCTCCAATACCCGTACCAAATGCAGTAATCATTTGACGAATTTCGTTATTGTTTAAGATACGATCTAAACGTGCTTTTTCCACATTCAAAATTTTACCTCTTAAAGGTAAAATGGCTTGTGTTCTTGAATCACGACCAGATTTAGTAGACCCCCCGGCAGAGTCACCTTCTACCAAGAAAATTTCACTTTCTTCAGGGTTCTTACTAGAACAATCTGCCAATTTACCTGGTAAGCTTGAAACGTCTAATGCTGATTTACGACGCGTAACTTCACGTGCTTTTTTGGCAGCCACACGTGCGCGTGAAGCCATAATACCCTTTTCAACAATAATGCGTCCTACAGATGGATTCTCATATAAGAAACGTTCAAAGTGTTCAGAAAATAATCTATCAACAACTTGACGTACTTCAGAGTTTCCTAATTTTGTTTTAGTTTGTCCTTCAAACTGAGGATCGCCATGTTTAATTGATACGACTGCTGTTAAACCTTCCCGTGTATCTTCACCTGAAAGTCTATCTTTATCCTCTTTAATAATCTTACTTTGCGTACCATAGCTATTTAAAACGCGTGTTAAAGCACGTTTAAAGCCATCTTCATGCGTACCACCCTCGTATGTATGAATATTATTCGCATACGTTAATAAGTTGGTTGCATATCCACTGTTATATTGAAGTGCAATTTCTACTTCAATATCATCTTTTGACTGATGGATATATATAGGTTCATCGTGAAGAGGTTCTTTATTTTCATTTAATAAATCTACATAGGATTTAATCCCGCCTTCATAATGATATGAGTCTTCTCTAACTTCCTCTTCTCTTTCATCTTTTAAAGTAATTTGAATACCTTTATTTAAGAAAGCAAGCTCACGTATACGCTTTTGAAGTGTTTCATAGTTATAAACTGTTGTCTCTGTAAAGATTTCTTTATCGGCTTTGAATCGAATAGCTGTACCTGTTTTATCTGTATCGCCAATTTCTTTAAGATCAAATTGTGGCACACCTTGTTTATAGGCTTGATGATAAATCGTGCCATTACGATGTACATAAACTTCAAGATCTTGTGAGAGTGCATTAACAACTGAAGATCCAACACCGTGAAGACCGCCAGATACTTTGTATCCGCCACCTCCGAATTTACCTCCAGCGTGAAGTACAGTTAAGATAACTTCGACAGCAGGGCGTCCCATCTTTTCTTGAATATCAACAGGAATACCACGGCCATTGTCAGTAACTTTAATCCAATTGTCTTTCTCAATTACAACTTCAATATGACTAGCATAACCTGCTAATGCCTCGTCAATACTATTATCAACAATTTCCCATACTAAATGGTGCAACCCTCTTTCTGAAGTTGAACCAATATACATACCCGGTCTTTTACGAACCGCTTCGAGACCTTCTAAAACTTGTATCTGTCCAGCACCATAATTATCTGTGTTGTTTACATCTGACAATGTATTCACCATCACTTTCTCGTTACTTTAGTATTTCACCTTGACTAATACGGTATAACTTAGCGTTATTCATTATTTCATGATCTATTCCTTCAACTGACGTAGTTGTCACAAATGTTTGTACTTTATGTTGAATCGTACTTAACAAATGTGTTTGACGTGAGTCATCAAGCTCACTCAAGACATCATCTAAAAGTAAGATTGGATATTCTCCTACTTCAATATTCATTAATTCAATTTCTGCCAACTTAATTGACAGCGCAGTTGTACGTTGCTGACCTTGTGAACCATACGTTTGAGCATCCATGCCATTTACATTGAAACTTAAGTCATCACGATGTGGGCCATAGAGACATACGCCTCGTTCTTTTTCTCTTTGTAAATTGTCATTTAACAATGCTAATACTTCTTCAATTAACTCAGATTGATTGGCTTCATAATTACTTAACTTCAAACTTGGAACATAATCGAGTGTCAGTGTCTCTTGATCATTTGTGATACCTGCATGAATGGGTTGTGCAAGTGTTTCTAATTCCTTTATAAAGTGCTCTCGACGTAACGTAACCTTCAGTGCATATTCAACAAATTGTTGGTTTAAGACTTCTAACATTGTTGTATCTGTCTTCTGCCCAATTTGTAACTGTTTAAGGTAATTGTTCTTTTGCTTTAGAATACGCTGATATTGAGCTAAATCATTCAAATAGACAGCAGATATTTGTCCTAACTCCATATCTATGAATCGTCGACGTATTTGTGGTGAACCTTTAACGATATTTAAATCTTCAGGTGCAAATAAGACGACATTTAAATGTCCAATATATTGAGTTAGTCTGCTTTGCTCAAGATGATTTACTTTAACTTGCTTACCTTTTTTAGTTATAAACATCGTAAGCGGCATCGTACCATGTCTATAACTTAGCTCACCCTCTATTTTAGCATAATCAGACTTGAAACGTATGAGTTCCTTATCATTTGACGTACGATGACTTTTAGCAAGCGCTAAGGTATAAATTGATTCAAGTAAATTTGTCTTTCCTTGTGCGTTCTCACCAATAAGGATATTCACTTCGGGATGACAATCTAATGTCACCTGTTCATAGTTACGATAATTCTCTAATTGGAGTGTATTAAGTTTCATTGTTCACCTTGATGGATGATTAAAAAGGAACCCGTATCTTCAGGGATATCTGTAATATCAATGCGGTCGTTGTGTTCTAATTTTTTGCCACGTCTTGTTTCACGTTGTCCATTAATTAAAACCTCAAAATCCTGTAGAAACCATTTAGCTTGTCCACCTGATTCTATGATTCCTTCAGTTTTAAGAAATTGACCTAAAGTGATATTTCCTTCTACAACAACTTCTTGAACCAAAATTTCTCACTCCGTTTCTATATGTGTCATTAATATATTATACCGTTTTTTACTTTGAATTTCATTTAAAATAAAGAATGAAATCGTTTACTTTGATATATATTTTATTTTATCAAAAGCTACTACAAATTTTATAATTTACTTACAATCATTTTAGAAACTTACCTGAATTTTAAATTTAAAGGGGTTTTAGGACACTTTTTCCACAAGGGTAATAAATACTCAAATATAATTTATTATTGCTATGAAAAGCGCTCAGTACATTTAAAATTAATTCTACATTCACGATAATTATCTCATTCGTCTATTTTAAGCTTTGAATGTTTGAAATGAGATTTGATATCAATATAAAAAAGCCTATGCAACAAATGCACAGGCTCCTTTGTATAAGAGATTTAGCAATCTAATCCGATCGTAACTTTAATTTTTATTAATATGTTCTAATAGGCAGAATTAATTGCGTTACAGAATCATCATCTTTTGGTTTTAAGATAAATGGTTTCATTGTACCAAAGAATTCTACTTCTACTTCATCATTATCAATGGCTTTTAAAGCATCCATCATGTATTTTGAGTTGAAAGAAATTTTCAAGTTTCCGCCTTCTACATCATTAGCGTTAACTTCTTCTTTAACAGTACCAATTTCAGGAGAAGTAGATGAAAGTTCAACTAATTCATTACCTGTACTTAATTTAATAACATTATTTCCACCTTCACGTGCTAATAAAGATGCACGATCAATTGCATGATAGAAGTCTCCATTGTTAATTCCTAATTTAATCTCATAATTTTCTGGGAATAAACGTGTCGTATCTGGATAATGACCTTCAAGTAAACGTGAGATGAAATTAATATTCCCCACTCTGAATAACACTTGGTTAGAAGCAAAGAAAATATCAATATCTTCGTCGCTGTCACTCATAATTTTGTTTAATTCAGATAAAGCTTTACCAGGAATGATGACATTTTTATTTTCTGATTCATCTTCTAACTGTAACTTTCTTACAGCTAAGCGGTGTGAATCTGTTGCTGTGCATATTAATTCATTATCTTGTATAAGCCAGTTTACACCAGTAAGTACTGGTCGTGTTTCTGAGGTGGACACTGCAAAATTAGTTTGTGCAATGATATTTTTTAGTACCTTAACTGACAATTGAATAGCGTCATCTCGTGATACCTCAGGTAATAATGGGTATTGATCAGGATCTAAGCCACTTAAGTTAAATTCTGAATGACCTGATGTGATTAACGTTTGGAATTGTTCATTAGTTGATAATTTAACTTCTTTTCCAGGAAGTTTTTTAATAATATCAACGAAGAAACGACCAGGAAGTACAACTGATCCTGTTTCTGTAATTTCAACAATTTCTTCACCATCAACTTGTTTTGGAATAGTGATTTCTATTGATATTTCTGAATCTGACCCAGTTAAAATGACTTCATTTTCTTTAGCATCAATTTTGATACCTGTTAAAATCGGTAAAGTTGTTCTAGGTGAGATAGCCTTTAATGTGTCGTTAAGTTGATTAATAAAATAATCTCTTTTAATTGTGAATTCCATCATTAAATTTAAACTCCTTCCAGTCGTTTATATATAATTATATAGGTTTTAAATTCATAGTAATAGTAGTAGGCACTGTGGATTGGTGGATAAGTCTAAAAAACTTACGAATAGCACAGTTATACACATGTGGATAAACTGTGTATGTTGTGTATTATTTTTTCACATTATCCACAATTGCTATTTTTTATTCAGAGGGACAACTCCCCATCTTTTTAAGTGTTTAGGAATTGATTTACATAGTAATTATTCCCTAAAAGACAGTTTACAATCTGCTAATTTTCAATTTATTCAATATGGATTTATTTCCCATTACTGATTTCTAATTTCTTTTTCTAAGTTTTCTACTTCTTGCTTAAATGTAGGATCAGACTTGATATCATTTGCAATCTTTTCATGGGCATGGATAACTGTTGTATGATCGCGACCTCCAAATTCTTCACCTATCTTAGGTAATGAAAAATCAGTTAATTCTCTAGATAGATACATAGCTATTTGTCGTGGGTAAGCAATTGACTTTGTACGTTTTTTGGCACTAAAATCTTCAATTCTTACACTATAATATTGACCAACTATCTTTTGGATATCTTGAATTGTAATCTTTTTAGACTTAGGTGACTGAATGATATCTTTTAACGCTTCTGCAGTGAGTTCGGTTGTAATAGGTTTTCCTTGTAATTTGGAGTACGCTAAAAGTCGAGTTAATGCGCCTTCAAGTTCACGAATATTTGATTGGATTTGGTTGGCGATGTAATTCAAAGCTTCTGGCGGAATATCAAGATTTTCTTCTTCAATTTTCTTTTGTAATATTGCCATTCTTGTTTCGTAATCAGGTGGTGTGATATCAACTATTAGTCCCCACTCAAAACGAGAACGTAGACGGTCTTCCAGCTTAGCAATTTCTTTTGGTGGACGATCACTTGAAATAACGATTTGTTTATTATTTTGATGTAATTCATTAAAAGTATGGAAGAACTCTTCTTGCGTTTGTTCTTTATTTTGAATGAATTGAATATCATCAATTAATAAAACATCAATTTTACGATACTTTTCACGAAATGCTTCAGTTTCATTATCACGTATTGATTTAATAAATTCGTTTGTGAATTTCTCACTAGAAGTGTAAATGACTTTAGCATTAGGTTTGTTGCTAAGAACATGGTGCCCAATTGCATGCATTAAATGTGTTTTACCTAGACCTACGCCTCCATATATAAATAATGGATTATAAGCTTCTGCCGGTGCTTCTGCAACAGCTAAACTTGCAGCATGTGGGAAACGGTTACCAGGTCCAATGACAAATGTATCGAATGTATTGTGCATATTAAATTGTTCTTTTCCCCAAGTCTTATCATCTATAGAAGAATGTTGTACTTGGGGTTCTTGAACTTCTTGTGTATTTACATTGTTGTAGGATGCAAGTTCATCTTCAGAAATAAAATGTGGTTTCACTTCATAACCGATGACATCATAAATAATAGCCTGCATAATTTCTGAATATCGCTGATTAAGCCAACTCGCATTGAAAGGCAGACTTACTAATATAATGGCTTCGTCATTTTTAAGTGAGTAGAGTTGCGTATCTTTTATGAACGTTTGATAACTAGTGTTTGAAATTCTTTCCTGGGCAATTTCTAAAACTTTATCCCAAATTTCTTTCTCTGACATAAATAACTCCATCTTTCTTAAAATTTTAGACTTATACACAGAAATAACATAGGTGGATAAAAATAATCACAGCATGTTAATAATTATCCACAAGTTAATCACAATCAGTGGATAACTTAAACATAACTATGATTTATGCACACCATTTATGTATATAAATTTAATAAATAAATCCTTATAAAATCATAATTTGAACGACTTATCCACATAATTATACTTTTTAACTCCAAGTGATGTCAAATGGCTGTGAATATGTTGTTAAATTTTGAATAACTGTGTGTATAGCGCATGTGTTATCCACAATTTTTGCGAGAAATTATGTGTATAAGTGGATAACTTCAAATAAGCGTCACAATTCCTTCTTTTTTACTTTGGGAAATAATTTATATGGATTGCATGAACTATGTATATGACAATTTATTATTAAAATTGGTGAAGAAAAAAATTGCTTATATTAAATCACAACAAGTCATTTTCAATCGTTATATTCGTAAATTCATCTTGCTTTATAAAAGGTATTTTGTTATATTGTAGTAGTTGCTTGAATTATGACTAGATAATAATAAGCTATAGAACAAATTTCTTAATAGCAGACACAATAAGAGAGCAATTGCTCAGATGAAGTATGTTAGTAATTGAAGCTAACATATACTTCGTTAATTTATCTATTTATATGAACCAATTTCTAGGTAGGAAGTTGGAAATATTGGTAATTGAATTCAGATGGAGGTGTTTTGCATGGTAAAACGTACTTATCAACCAAATAAACGTAAACATAGTAAAGTTCATGGTTTCAGAAAACGCATGAGCACTAAAAATGGCCGCAAAGTTTTAGCGCGTCGTCGTCGTAAAGGCCGTAAAGTTTTATCTGCATAAGATCACTGAATCATCAGTGGTCTTTTTTTTGTTTAAATAATAAAATGATATTTAAGTATTGTTCTGATATCATTTTCAAAATAATATATACGTATGTTTTGTTAATAGATAATTGTTACTATTAAAATGAATAGATTAGAATAAGCGAGTGATGTTTAATGGAAAAAGCATATCGTATTAAGAGAAATTCAGACTTTCAAGCGATATACAAGAATGGGAAGTCTGTTGCAAATAGACAATTTGTTGTCTATACCTATAAAAATAGAGATTTAAAACATTTTCGCTTAGGAATAAGTGTCTCAAAAAAACTGGGCAACGCTGTTACAAGAAATAGAATTAAAAGAGCGATAAGAGAGAATTTTAAAGTGCATAAGCAAAATATTATCGCTAAAGATATTATAGTTATTGCGAGGCAACCAGCAAAAGATATGAATACACTGGAGATTCAAAGTAGTTTAGAGCATGTGCTTAAAATTGCAAAAGTGTTTAATAAAAAGATTAAGTAGGGTAGGGGATTTAGACGAACCGTAGTCTAACGTCACACAAACCGAAGTCTTACATATGAATGTTGAACAGTTTATTAGCTTTTTTAAAAGAAACAATTTACAATGTTATAATGAATTTTTACATTAATAAGGAGGCGAGACTCTTATGGATTTTGATACGATTACAAGTATTTCAACACCGATGGGTGAAGGTGCTATTGGAATTGTGAGATTATCTGGGCCACAAGCTATTGAAATCGGAGATATCTTATATAAAGGAAAGAAAAAGTTATCTGAAGTTGAGACGCATACAATAAATTACGGTCATATTATTGATCCAGAAACAAATGAAACAGTTGAAGAAGTCATGGTGTCTGTATTACGTGCCCCTAAAACTTTCACACGAGAAGATATTATTGAGATAAATTGCCATGGTGGTATTTTAACAATTAATCGTATATTAGAGTTAACTATGACTTATGGTGCACGTATGGCAGAACCAGGTGAATATACAAAACGTGCATTTTTAAATGGTCGTATAGATTTATCTCAAGCAGAAGCGGTTATGGATTTTATACGTTCCAAAACTGATCGAGCTTCTAAGGTTGCGATGAATCAAATAGAAGGACGTTTAAGTGACTTAATCAAGAAACAACGTCAATCCATATTAGAGATACTCGCCCAAGTTGAAGTTAACATTGATTATCCAGAGTATGATGATGTAGAAGACGCAACGACGGACTTCTTACTAGAACAGTCTAAGCGTATTAAAGAAGAAATCAATCAGTTACTTGAAACAGGAGCACAAGGTAAAATAATGAGAGAAGGGTTATCTACAGTTATTGTAGGACGTCCTAATGTTGGGAAGTCTTCGATGCTAAATAACCTTATTCAAGATAATAAAGCAATTGTGACTGAGGTCGCTGGTACAACAAGAGACGTGTTAGAAGAATATGTCAATGTTAGAGGTGTCCCGTTACGACTTGTAGATACTGCGGGTATTAGGGATACTGAAGATATCGTAGAGAAGATTGGTGTAGAACGTTCTAGGAAAGCTCTAAGTGAAGCAGATTTAATTTTATTTGTGCTTAATAACAATGAACCTCTGACGGAAGATGATCAAACTTTATTCGAAGTCATTAAAAATGAGGATGTTATTGTAATCATTAATAAAACAGATTTAGAACAGCGATTAGATGTTAGCGAACTAAGAGAGATGATTGGTGATATGCCACTTATACAAACATCGATGCTTAAACAAGAAGGTATTGATGAATTAGAAATACAAATTAAAGATTTATTCTTTGGTGGCGAAGTACAAAATCAAGATATGACTTATGTATCTAATTCACGTCACATTTCATTGTTGAAACAAGCGAGACAATCAATTCAAGATGCGATTGATGCTGCTGAGTCTGGTATACCAATGGATATGGTACAGATTGATTTAACACGTACTTGGGAAATTCTAGGAGAAATTATTGGAGAATCAGCGAGTGATGAATTAATAGATCAACTATTTAGTCAATTTTGTTTAGGAAAATAATGATATAAAAATATAAACAAGACGGTAAGACGTCTAAAATTCAAGATTTTATGACTTTTGGGAGGTAAAAGAGTGGTTCAAGAATATGATGTAGTAGTCATTGGTGCTGGTCACGCCGGTATTGAAGCAGGTCTAGCTTCAGCTCGCCGGGGTGCTAAAACACTGATGTTAACAATTAATTTAGATAATATTGCTTTCATGCCATGTAATCCATCTGTAGGTGGTCCTGCGAAAGGAATCGTTGTACGTGAAATAGACGCTTTAGGTGGACAAATGGCAAAAACTATTGATAAAACTCACATTCAAATGCGTATGCTTAATACAGGTAAAGGTCCAGCTGTTAGAGCTTTACGTGCTCAAGCAGATAAAGTATTATATCAACAAGAAATGAAGCGTGTACTTGAGAATGAGGATAATTTAGACATCATGCAAGGTATGGTTGATGAACTCATTATAGAAGATAATGAAGTTAAAGGTGTTCGTACTAATATTGGTACAGAATATCGTTCTAAAGCTGTCATTATTACAACAGGTACATTCTTACGTGGAGAAATTATACTAGGAAACTTAAAATATTCTAGTGGCCCTAACCATCAATTACCATCTGTAACTCTAGCGGATAATTTAAGAAAATTAGGATTTGATATCGTTAGATTTAAAACGGGTACACCACCACGTGTAAATGCGAGAACCATCGATTATTCTAAAACTGAAATCCAACCAGGTGATGATATAGATCGAGCGTTTAGTTTTGAAACAACCGAATTTATTTTAAATCAATTACCTTGTTGGTTAACTTATACAAATGGAGATACACATCAAGTCATTGATGATAACTTACATTTATCTGCTATGTATTCCGGTATGATTAAAGGTACAGGTCCTAGATATTGTCCATCAATTGAGGATAAATTTGTCCGCTTTAACGATAAACCAAGACATCAACTTTTCTTAGAACCTGAAGGACGTAATACGAATGAGGTATACGTGCAAGGATTATCTACTAGTTTACCTGAACATGTTCAACGTCAAATGTTAGAAACCATTCCAGGTCTTGAAAAAGCAGATATGATGCGTGCGGGTTATGCTATTGAATATGATGCAATCGTGCCTACTCAATTATGGCCAACGTTAGAAACAAAAGCGATTAAAAACTTGTATACTGCAGGTCAGATTAATGGAACATCAGGATATGAAGAAGCAGCGGGACAAGGAATCATGGCAGGTATTAACGCTGCTGGTAATGTTTTAGGTACAGGTGAAAAAATACTCAGCCGTTCAGACGCATATATTGGTGTACTTATAGATGATTTAGTCACTAAGGGTACAAATGAACCGTATCGATTATTAACTTCACGTGCGGAATATCGATTATTACTACGTCATGATAATGCTGATTTACGTCTTACTGATATGGGGTATGAATTAGGTTTAATATCAGAAGAACGCTATGCAAGATTTAATGAAAAGCGTCAACAAATCAAAGATGAAATACAACGACTTACCGATGTACGTATTAAACCAAATGAACATACGCAAGCAATTATTGAAGCTAAGGGTGGTTCAAGATTAAAAGATGGCATATTAGCGATTGATTTATTACGTCGTCCCGAAATGAACTACGAAACAATTTTAGAAATCTTAGAAGAATCACATCAACTTCCTGAAGCGGTTGAGGAACAAGTTGAAATTCAAACAAAATATGAAGGTTATATCAATAAATCTTTACAACAAGTAGAAAAAGTTAAAAGAATGGAAGCGAAAAAAATTCCTGAGGATTTAGATTATAGCAAGGTAGATAGTTTAGCATCTGAAGCACGCGAAAAGTTAGCTGAAGTTAAACCATTAAATATTGCACAGGCTTCACGAATTTCAGGTGTGAATCCAGCAGATATCTCAATTCTACTTGTTTATTTAGAACAAGGTAAACTTCAAAGGGTGAAACAATAATGAGTATTGAATGGTTATCAGAGAAATTAAGCGAGCAAGGCATAGAACTATCTAATACGCAAAAAGAGCAATTTCAAAAATATTATAAATTACTTGTTGAATGGAACAAAAAAATGAATTTGACAAGTATTACTGATGAACATGATGTTTATTTAAAACATTTCTATGATTCAATAGCGCCTAGTTTCTATTATGATTTTAACGGTCAATTAAGTCTTTGTGATATCGGTGCTGGTGCAGGTTTTCCAAGTATACCTTTAAAGATAGTATACCCTGAATTGAAAGTAACGATTGTAGATTCTCTAAATAAAAGAATACAATTTCTAAATCATTTAGCTGCAGAACTAGGTCTTGAAGATGTTAGTTTTGTGCATGATCGAGCAGAAACATATGGCAAGGGTGTCTACAGGGAGTCTTATGATATTGTTACAGCTCGTGCAGTAGCGAGATTGACTGTCTTAAGTGAGTTGTGCTTACCTTTAGTAAATAAAGGTGGACAGTTCCTTGCACTTAAATCATCAAAAGGTAAAGAAGAATTGCAAGAAGCGACGTTTGCTATTAACATTTTAGGTGGTAATGTGAAAGAGACTTATACTTTTGAATTACCTGAAAATGCCGGTGAGCGACAAATGATTATTATTGATAAACGTAGACAGACATCAAAAAAATACCCAAGAAAACCAGGTACGCCAAACAAATCTCCATTAGTTGAAAGTTAAGACATCATAGTATGATAAATAATTGAGAGGGAGAGAATGGATAATGAAGAAACCTTTTTCAAAATTATTTGGTTTAAAAAATAAAGATGACATCATTGGTTATACTGAAGAAGAACGTAATAATAATGTAGAATCCATTCATATTGAACGTATCGTACCCAATCGTTATCAACCTAGACAAGTATTTGAGCCAAATAAGATTAAAGAATTAGCAGAGTCTATTGAAGAGCATGGATTATTACAGCCTATAGTTGTACGTCCAATTGAAGAAGATATGTTCGAAATTATAGCCGGCGAACGACGATTTCGAGCATTACAGTCGTTGCATAAACCTCAAGTAGATGTCATTGTTCGAGATATGGATGATGAAGAAACAGCGGTAGTTGCATTGATTGAAAATATTCAACGTGAAAACTTATCTGTCGTCGAAGAAGCGGAAGCTTATAAAAAGTTACTTGAAATCGGGGGAACGACTCAAAATGAATTAGCAAAAAGTCTAGGCAAGAGCCAAAGCTTCATTGCTAATAAACTTAGATTATTGAAGTTAGCACCCAATGTGATTAAGAGATTACGTGAAGGTAAGATTACAGAAAGACATGCACGAGCGGTATTAGTATTACCTGATGAAACACAAGAAGAATTAATCGAGCAAGTTATTAGTCAGAAGTTGAATGTGAAACAAACTGAGAATAGAGTACGTCAGAAAACTGGACCAGAGAAAGTAAAAGCGCAGACTTTCCAATTTTCTCAAGATGTAACACAAGCAAAAGAAGAACTAGGTAAGAGTATTGAAACGATAGAAAAATCAGGTATACGCGTTGAACAAAAAGATAAAGAACATGAAGATTATTATGAAATTAAAATAAAGATATATAAGAAATAATTATAAGAGTCTGGTACATATTTTGATGATGTATTAGGCTCTTTTTATCGTATTACAGTGCATTATCTTTAATAGTATAACGGTGAAAATTCTGTGCAATAAAATATCCAAATAGCAAATATCAACATTAATAATCATATTAAATGTACCTAATAACATCTTAACCATAGCAAAGAAAACTTGTATTGCGTCACTCAATGAAAGAGCGGTTATATTAGATAAACGTATAATATTTTAAATGATGAAAAAGTGACTTTAAAATGTTTTACGTGAAACAAAAATTATCATTATTTAGAAAATTAGGTGATTTAAACAATATATTTACAACAATTGATTTACGCTATAAACTAAAAGTAAACGATACGTTTCGTTTAATAAATATGGATGAGAAGGGTTATTGTGTTTGGTATATCAATTTCTAGTGCTATACTACATTTCGTTATCGGAGGATTTGCTGTTGCACTTGCATCAATTATGGCTGATAAAGTAGGAGGAAAATTAGGTGGTATTATTGCCACTATGCCGGCAGTCTACCTTGCAGCTATTATAGCGTTAGCTATAGACCATAAAGGACAGCAACTTATTCAAATGTCAATTCATTTAAGTACAGGAGCAATTGTTGGGATTGTCTCATGTATTGTAACTGTGTTCTTTACTTCAATTTTTATTGGTAAGAAAAATTATAGAAGTGGAACAGTATTTGCAATTCTTTGCTGGTTTGTGATTTCTGTTGCGATTTTCTTAGTCAGACATATTTAAATTGGAGGATTAAAAATGAAGTTAGCAATTATTAAATTTTCAGTTGGTGGTTTAGCTGTTTTAATTAGTTATATTGTTTCTGTCGTGCTTCCATGGAAGGAATTTGGAGGTATATTTGCAACCTTTCCCGCAGTGTTTTTAGTTTCAATGTGTATTACTGGTATGCAATTTGGCAATGAGGTAGCTATGCATGTGAGCAGAGGTGCAGTCTTCGGTATGATAGGAGTTTTATGTAGTATACTAGCAACCTGGGGATTACTACAAGCTACACATATGTGGCTATTGAGTATTATTGGTGGTTTTGTAGCTTGGTTTGTAAGTGCATTGATTATTTTTGAAATTGTGGAATTCATAGCACATAAAAGAAGGGATAAACATGGCTGGAAGACCAAAAGATCCAACAATCAATAAAAAAATTTATACTGAGATTCAACGTTTATTGGAAACGACTCATTTTAGAGATATTACTATAGATCAAATTTCTGAGAATACTGGTATTTCTAAAGCAACTATTTATAGACGTTGGAAGGATAAATCTTCAATTATCATGTCCGCGTTTATTGAACAATCTCAATATATTGCGATTCATAATCAAGATAATTTATATGATGATTTATTCCAGTTTTTAGTAAAAATAAAAGATATCTATAAAACAAAACTAGGTAGTGCTGTGATTGAAATATTAATTAGTCATCAACAAATGGAAGCTAGAGAAACTTTTATGACTAATTACTTTAATCATAATCGCAAAGTTTTAAAAGAGATTGTTCGTAAGCACATACAAGAGGAAGAACAAGATTTGTTTATTGATTTAATCTTCTCACCCATCTATTTTAATATATTAATTAAACCTGAAACTCTGGATGAAAATTACATTAAAAAGATGTTGAATCAAGTTTTACGTATATATCATTGATATGAAAAACGCTCCTTTCGAGGAGCGTTTTTTGTTTTTCATGTAACAGGTTAGCCTAAGGTCAGTCTATTAAAACCTTTAATCATACTATGTCAAAGCATTTTGACAATGATAAAGGTGACATCGCAAAAACTATTTGATAGCTTTTATAGAGAAAACCTGATTTGATTTAATAATAATATTAAATGATTTCAAATCATAATTAAGGAGTTTAACGCAATGAATGTTAGCAATCAAATCAAAAAATTTAGAGAAAGAGATGGGTATTCACAAGAATTTTTGGCTGAGAAAATGTTTGTTTCAAGACAAACCATTTCAAATTGGGAAAATGATAAAAGTTATCCGGATATTCATAATTTACTTATTATGTTTCAACTCTTCAAGGTATCTCTAGACGAACTAGTGGAGGATGATTTGAAAAACGTGCAAATCAAAAATATTAAAAAAGAATTAGACTTTTGGACATGGATGATGATAATTACAATGGTATTAGGAAGTGTTCTCATAGGTCCTATGATTCATTACTTTCATTGGTTAGGAATAGGAATAACATATTTAGTATTTTTAATAGGTATCATTGCTTCTACAAAATTAGAAAAAATTAAAATAAAAAATGATATTGAAACATACGACAGGATATTAGCATTTATTAATGGTAAAGATCCTAAAGAGGTGCAAAAAAGTAAGTTTAGATATATATGGACATCCTTAATTTCTTTTATTTTCTTTGTTGGTGTGATCATCGGTATAAGTTACTTAAGTATCATTTTAACTGATTATTTTTTATAAAAATCAAAAAGAGAATAGACTGGATGCCTATTGAATTTGACACCCAGCCTACTCTAAGAATGATTATTTATTGCTTTGTCCACTCATAATAATAATGGGAAATATGAAACAACACATAATACAAAATTATGATTATTGTTTTCATAAATATTCCCTACATAGTTTTTATTGCACTTAATAGCAGCGTTTAACTATTCATTCCACCTATCATACCTGATCCTATTAATATGATGAGTGCAACGATTCCTAATATCACAGATGCTTTTTTAGATAAACGACTTGTTGAGTAATAAACAACACCTGTTAAAAAGGCTTTTAAAAGATTAGTTAAACTGAAAGCCATGAGTGTTTTATTATCCTTTGAAAAAATGTTTAAGCTATCAAGCTTATAGTCTGTTATCTTTAGTCCAAAAACTATTTGAATTAAAGAAATAATAGTTGTAAATCCTAAAATAATGATTGAATAAGAGAGTGCTGCTGAGAATAAACTGCTCGCTTTGGCGTCAGATTTAAATATTTTAGAAATAATTAGAAAGATTAAAAATACTACAACAACACTAAAGATTGTTCCTATGAAAGCGCCTATAGTTGTAGACATACGAAACATATTTTCATCCATTTGGCTATTAGCTATCGATTGGTTATCTAATAGTTCATTACTAGTATTATATGTGATGAAAGCGCTAATAATAGCTAATACTATCACTATGATTGATTTAAGTATCCATTTTGGCTGATGTCTTAGTTTGTTAAAATGATTAACAAATGGAATACTTGAGTTTTGAATATCATTTTCTTTTAATTCCTGTGTACTCATGTAATATATCTCCTTTACTTATTAAGGTTAGTTTGATGGTAACATTTTATTACATAATATAAAATGCAAAATCCTTAAATTTAATTAAATATAGTTACTAATACTAATTTAAAGACAAAATGATTGATAATATATTAAAAATTATAAGATTTAGTAATTTTTTTACATATAAAAGATTAATAATTTTACAAATGTGTTATCATTTCCTTGTGAATCTATTACACAAGGAGAATATATATGAATAAGAAACTATTGTGGAGCATCATTGGTATTGTAATTATTGTCGTATTAATCATTGCTGCTTTTATATTAAAACAAGTTAATGGTTCAGGTAGTAAAGATAGTAATGCTTACGATACATATACAGTAAGAAAAGAAACACCTATTAGTTTAGAAGGTAAAGCGTCTCCAGAATCTGTGAAAACTTATAACAATAATCAATCTGTGGGTAACTTCTTAAGTGTTTCAGTACAAGATGGTCAAACAGTTAAACAAGGTGAACGTATCATCAATTATGATACAAATGGGAATAAACGCCAACAACTATTGAACAAAGTGAATCAAGCACAATCTCAAGTTAATGATGATTATCAAAAAGTAAATCAAAGTCCTAACAATCATCAATTACAAGTTAAATTGACTCAAGATCAAAGTGCTTTAAATGAAGCTCAGCAGTCATTGTCACAATATGACAGACAACTCAATGACAGCATGAATGCATCATTTGATGGTAAAATTAACATTAAAAATGATTCAGATGTAGGCGAAGGGCAACCTATTTTGCAATTAATTTCTTCAAATCCTCAAATTAACGCAACTATCACAGAGTTTGATATTAATAAAATTAAAGAAGGCGATGAAGTAAATGTCACTGTAAATAGCACAGGTAAAAAAGGAAAAGGAAAAATTCTTAAAATAGATGAACTTCCTACAAGCTATGATACAAGTGACGATAGTACAGCATCATCAGCACAAGCAGGGGCACAAGGTGATAGTGAAGAAGGAACTGAAATGACGACATCTAATCCTACAATTAATCAGCCAACAGGTGGTAAAAGTGGCGAAACATCAAAATATAAAGTTATCATTGGTGATTTAGATATACCCGTGAGATCAGGCTTCTCTATGGATGCTAAAATCCCTCTTAAAACTAAAAAGCTACCAAATAACGTGTTAACAAAAGATAATAACGTATTTGTCGTTGATAAAAATAATAAAGTTCACAAACGTGAAATTAAAATTGAACGTAATAATGGTGAAATCATTGTGAAAAAAGGATTGAAATCTGGCGATAAAGTCCTTAAAAGTCCAAAAGGTAATTTAAATGATGGAGAAAAAGTAGAGGTGTCATCATGATTGAATTGAGAAAAATCAATCGACACTTTAAAAATGGAAATGAATCAAATCATATTTTGAAAGACATAGATATTCATATTGATGAAGGTGAATTTATTGCTATCATGGGTCCGTCTGGTTCAGGTAAAAGTACGTTAATTAATATCTTGGGATTTATTGATCGTGGATATGAAGGAGAATACTTTTTTAACAATGAGAATTATCAAAAAAGCTCAGATAATAAGCTCGCAGAAATTCGAAATCATACTGTAGGTTTCGTCTTTCAGAATTTTAAATTGATTCAAAATAACACTATTTTAGAAAATGTAAGTATTCCGCTAATTTATAATGGTTTGAGTAATAAAGCGAGAAAAAGCAAAGTTTTAGACGGACTTCATGACGTCGGTCTCAAAGGTAAAGAGAATCTCTTACCAAATAAATTGTCAGGAGGGCAGCAACAACGTGTAGCTATTGCCCGGGCAATTATTAATGACCCTAAGTTTATTATTGCCGATGAACCTACTGGCGCTCTTGATTCGAAGACATCTCAAGATATTATGGAGCTTTTCGTAAAACTGAACAAAGAACAGAATACAACTATTATTATGGTAACGCATGATCGTGAAGTGGCGGAAAAAGCTGATCGTATTATCCATATTTTGGATGGGCGTGTGCAAGAGGAAGAGGTGTTGACACGTGAATAACTTTTCAAATGTCATATCAGTTGCTATTCGTTCCATTTTAAAAAACAAACGACGTAATATCTTTACGATGATTGGAATAATTATTGGTATTGCATCAGTAATTACTATCATGTCGTTGGGGAACGGTTTTAAGAAGTCAACGACTGAGCAATTCAATGATGCTGGTGCTGGTAAAAATCAAGCTTCAATTTCTTACATGACAGAAAATATGGAAGCGCCTAAAAATAATCCATTTAAGCAAGAGGATATGAGTGTTGTTGAACAGGTTAATGGTGTTAAGAGTGCTAAAGTAAAAGAGGATAAGGATAGCACATATTCAGTCAAAATTACGAATACACATGGCAGTAGTGATGCTAGTTTAAAAAAGGTTGATAAACTGACAGACGTAGATAAAGGAAAAGGATTTACGAATGATGATAATGAAGTGCTAGAAAAAGTAGCCGTTATAGATAAAAAAATTGCTAAAAAAGTATTCAATAATCAGGCAATGGGTCAATCTATTTATATAAATGGAGAAGGGTTTAAAGTCGTAGGCGTCTCTGAAAGCTCAGAAGTTGATGAAAGTGGGATGCCTATTGAGTCATTAATTCAAATACCTTCAAAAACATTTAATAAATATATGGGCAATTTGACACAAGGTATGCCTCAATTATTAGTTACAGTTGAAAAAGGTTCAGATAAGAAAGACGTAGGTAAAAAGGTCGAAAAAGTGTTGAATAAAAAAGGAACTGGCGTATCTGAAGGTCAATATAGTTATGAAGATAATGAAGCGGTGATGAAAACGATAGGTTCAGTCTTAGACACGATTACTTACTTTGTCGCAGCTGTTGCGGGAATATCACTCTTTATTGCAGGTATTGGTGTGATGAATGTCATGTATATTTCAGTCACTGAACGAACAGAAGAGATTGCAATTCGTCGTGCATTTGGCGCTAAAGGTCGAGATATTGAAATACAATTCTTAGTAGAAAGTGTTGTGTTATGTCTCATAGGTGGTATCATCGGATTAATTCTAGGTATTATTATTGCTACATTGATTGATCTCGTGACACCTGAAATGGTTAAGAGTTCCGTCAGTCTAGGTTCCGTCATCCTAGCTGTAGGTGTATCAACATTGATAGGCATCATTTTCGGTTGGATACCTGCACGTTCAGCTTCTAAAAAAGAATTAATTGATATTATTAAATAATCTATAGCATAGAATGATTTATCGTAAGGTACTATATGGTCGAAATTCTTGTTAACACAGCTATTAGTGTTTATATTGTTGCATTATATACTCAATGGTTAAGTACACGCGATAATTTGAAAGCATAGTAGTTATTAGCCTTTATCACCTATACCCCCTCACTGTTACAAGTAGAGGGGGTTAATATATATGTGAATACTTATTTCTGACTATCTATCAATCAGTTGAAGAATGTAAAAAATTTTTTCATGAATTGAATAAAAAATATAAAAAGCAGTATATGTATTAACTAAAATTATCACGATCTTTAATTAATTTATAATATGAATTTAAAATATGGATATGGAAATATAAAGTGATTCAACATTATATGCGTAATTAATTATTAGAAAATATTGATGTAGATTAAATTTTTACAGAAGAGTATTTATAACTATTTGCAGGAAAAATAAAAAGGTTAATGTAGTTAGCTTACTATTAGCGCACGAATAGTGGTTGATCAATAGAAAAAATTATAGATGCAAAGTAAACCATCCGTTTGTACGGGTGGTTTTGATTTTGTAAGGTAAAAACTCATTATTGCAGGATATACAAGAGTATTGTCTATCGAGCGAAATATAGAAAGGTAATTTGAAAATTTGAGATGATATATAACTTTAAACATTGAGTAGACTCAACTCAAAAAGTAAGATTAGTTATTAAAAATGTTTCGCATGCTACTTTTTTCATTTAATGATACTTGAATTGTTATTAATAAATAAGATTATTTTATCAATTTTAATTGTGATTAATGCGATAAAATAGATAAATATAATCGAAAATAATGTATTAGATTATTTTAAATGCTGTAATAGAATCAATAAAATGTTTTAAAAACTAAAAAGTTAACAAAAATTTAACCAAATTAGTTAAAAAAATTAATAGCTTTTATGTTATTTTGAATTTAGCAGTTATTTTTTCATTCTTTATAAGGGAAAAATCTTATAGAGGTGATTTCTTTGACAAATAATAATAGAATAAAAAGATTTAGCATTAGAAAGTACGCAGTGGGAGTAGTATCAATTATTACAGGTGTAACAATTTTCATCGGAGGGCAACAAGCTCAAGCAGCTGAAACTTCAGTGCAACATGCGGATGCACACCCAGAAGACTCGCAAACAACACAACAATTAAAAAATGATAAGGTAGAAGAAACGTTAAAAGCTTCAAAACAAGGTAATGCTGATAGTCAACAAGTACAAACAATTGATCAATCTAAAACAAATCAAAACAACCAACATTCTGTAGCTGAAAGTGCACAACTGAAAAGTGATGAGACAGCTAATCAGCCAAAAAAAGAAGAAAGTAGCTCAGTAAAACAAGACGTCCAACCGTCTAAAAATGTAAATCAACAAGACGCAGCTACTCAATCAAATGAGAGAGAAAATAATGACATAAAAGGTGAAGGTCAAACTTCAAAGACGAGCAATCAACATATTCAGAGTTCTAACAGTCATAATCAATCAACAGGAACAAAAGACAGCGACTCAGAAGAAATCGACCAACCATTAGTGAAATTACAAAAGCCGTCTAATGATTCTACATATCAAACACAATCAAAAACAAAACAAGATAGTTCTAAACAACTCCCTCAAGAAAAAACAACAAAACGTCAAATTCAAACAACTGAAAATGAACAGACAACTAAAGTTGATTCTAAAAAAGCTAATGACACTCAAAATGTTGAAAAACATACTCAAGAGCCTAAAAATGATACATCAACATCACAAAAAAATCATCATCAAGTAGCTACAAAAGAACAATCTAATAGAAGTACAACAAGGAAGACGCAAAAGCAATCATCAAATGCTAATCAAAATCATCAGTCTACACATCAAGCACAGTTCAAAAACCAATATCCAGTAGTATTTGTCCATGGTTTCCTAGGCTTTGCAGGTGATAATCAATTTAGTTTAGCTCCAAAATATTGGGGTGGTACAAAATACAATATTGACAGAAATTTAACTAATGAGGGTTACAATGTACATGAAGCAAATATTGGTGCTTTTAGTAGTAACTATGATCGCGCAGTAGAATTGTATTACTATGTCAAAGGAGGACGTGTTGATTACGGTGCAGCGCATGCAGCTAAATATGGTCATCATCGCTATGGTCGAACATACAAGGGCATCATGCGTGATTGGGAACCTGGCAAAAAAATTCATTTTATAGGTCACAGTATGGGTGGTCAAACCATTCGTCAAATGGAAGAATTCTTAAGAAATGGTAACCAAGAAGAAATAGAATATCAACGTCAACATGGGGGTACTATATCCGATTTATTTACAGGTGGTAAAGATAATATGGTTGCTTCAATTACTACACTTGGCACACCACATAATGGTACACCTGCTGCAGATAAAATTGGCACACGTAAACTTGTAAAAGAAACGATTAATCGTATTGGTAGATTAAGTGGTGGTAAAGATGTAGATATAGATTTAGGTTTTTCTCAATGGGGATTAAAACAACAACCAAATGAAAGTTACATTGATTACGCGGAACGTGTATCCAAAAGTAAGATTTGGAATACTGAAGATCAAGCTGTTAATGATCTGACAACGCAAGGTGCTGAAAAAATTAATCAACAAACAAGTCTAAATCCTAATATTGTCTACACTACTTATACAGGGTCAGCGACTCACACAGGACCTCTTGGTAATGAATTACCTAATTCTAGTGAAATTCTTTTATTGAACTTAACCAGTCGTATTATTGGTAAAGATGTAAACAAAGAAATTAGACCGAATGATGGTGTAGTTCCAGTTATATCATCACAACATCCTTCTAATCAAGCCTTTAAAAAAGTTGATGATCATACACCAGCTACTGATAAAGGTGTTTGGCAAGTGAGACCCGTTCAACATGATTGGGACCATTTAGATTTAGTAGGTATGGATGCATTTGATTTAACACATACAGGTAGAGAATTAGGTCAATTCTATCTAGGTATTATGGATAATATCATGAGAATCGAAGAAGCAGACGGTATTACAAATAAATAAATTTATAGTGTAAGGAAGCCCTCAATAGGGAGGTCACACTGACCTCCCTATTGAGGGCTTTTGTATTATGGTTATTTATTTTTCTCTTCACGTCTCTTTAGGATATATGCACCACCGAGTAAACCCACAGGTATACCAATAAGCGGTGTGACAATGTTACTTAAAATAAATATGATTACAGTTAAACTGAGTACGTTAAACCAATTAACTGTTAAGTTTTTTAAATCCTCATATGATTGTTTGATTAATTCTTTGAATTTCATAATAAAAACCGTCCTTTATTAAAATAATTTTGTGAATTGAGTTACTAAATAGAATGCTTAATCATACGACTCGAGTGTATAAATGAAATCATAGCAAAAATGAAATAAACAATTGTATATATAATCATTACTATGAATATAGGTGACATTGAGACATTTCCTAGAAGTTTCATAAATGCAAGTGCTGCAAATAATGCATGTAATAAAGCAATGAGAAGCGGTAATCCAAAATTAAATGCAATTTTTAATAGTAAACCTTTAGACATATCAGTGTAGGTAAATCCTATACGACGTAATATCTTAAAGTTATCAAGTTCATCCTCAGTTTCATCCATTTGTTTAATGTAAATAATACAACCAGCAGCCATTAAAAATGCTATTCCTAAGAATGATGTTACAAAGATAAGTATGCCATTGCTTTGGTTTATAAATTTCTTATATTCATCGTGCGATACAATATTACGATTAACTTTTGAGGCAATTTTTTCTGCTTTTTTCACATCTTTGTGAGTGTTGAAATTAAAACCGTACATCTTATTAACAATATTGTCAGTTTTTAATGTGTTATATACCTCCGGACTCACCTCAACTATAGGAGCTCCAAATGATAATTGGGATGGATATATTTTAGAGTTATCTTTGTCTTTAACGATAATAGATTGTTTAGATTTTCCTTTAACTGTAATCTTATGATTTAAATGAATATCTATTAATCCTGTTGATGATTGTATATTCGTTATTTTAGCTTCATGACCTTTGAGATGTGAGTTCATCATTAGTGATGTTGTATTAGTAGACATATCAGAACCATTTTTACTCTTCATGACGTGGTCGCTTAATGTTTTTGGATTGATTACTTCATAAGTCCGCTGATGATATTTTAAATTTTCTTGATCTAGTTTATGTTTAAATTGCGCAGCTATTTTATTCTGGCTTATATTAAAATCATCTGGAGAAGTCATTTCTAAAGTTGTATTAGTATTAGATTGTGTAATTGCCGCGAAGCAAAGAATACTAACCGTGAAAGCTGAAATGATAGCAATAACTGTGAGAGACATCGCATTTTTCTTCATTCTGTGCATGATAGATGATGTAAAGACAACGTCTGTGATATTTACACGACCATGTTTGATATGTTTTAGTGTTTTAAAAATAAGTGATACAGAACTTCTAAAGAATAAGAAAGCACCAACAATAGTTAAAAAAAGTATGCTAAAAGGTGTAATCAAAGCAGTTGTTAAGGCTTTAAAAACACCAAACATTTCAGTAGACATATAATATCCAAATACTATCATTATAATTCCTAAAATGCCGCCGATTGCTTCAAACGTAGTTATCCGTTTTTGGGTAGCTTCCGGGGTATAATTGTCTTTCATCAAAGCTAAAATGCTGTGTTTTTTTAAGAAAATGTAATTTTGTATCATTATCAATAAAAAAGCGACAGCTAACATTACGATAGTAATAAGTATAGCTTGGGGTTCAAAGCCAATAGAGATATGTGTGTTTAACTTCATTAATTTAGAAGCGATAACAAGTAAAAGTTTTGAACCAAAAATACCAATTAAAGTGCCTAAAATTCCTGTTACAATAAAAAATACTAGTTGTTCTATATTGAGCATTCTTAGAATATTTCCACGTGTTAAACCTATCAGTTGGTATAAGGCAAACTCTTTTGTACGCCTTTTAATAAATAAATGATTTGCATACATTAAGAAAACAACAATAATGATAAAAAGAATTGTGGCACCAATTGTAGCACCATTTTTAATAATAGTTGAAGAATCTGAGTTATTAATACTATTTGAATATTTTAAAGTTGAGAAACTAAAATAAAGTATAATGCTAATCAATAATGAAAATAGAAACATTCCATAATGCTTAATATTTTTTCTTAAATTTTTAAGGATAAGTTGGTTAAATGTCATGACTGACACCACCTAATGCGGTTTGAAGTTTCATAATTTCTTGGTAAAATGTTTGTTTTGAATCGTTACCCTGGTAGATTTCTGAGTGTATATCACCGTCTTTCAACATAATGACTCTCTCAGCGTAACTAGCGGCTGAAGGATCATGTGTCACCATCATAATGGTTGAATTAAATTGTTTATTCATATCTTCTAGACGGTGTAACAAATCTTGAGCACTTTTAGAATCTAATGCGCCAGTAGGTTCATCTGCGAAAATAATCGTTGGTTTATGGACGAATGCCCGGGCTGCCGCCGTACGTTGTTGCTGACCGCCAGAAATTTCACTTGGATATTTATTTCCCAGGTTATAAATACCTAATGCCTCAGCCACTTCTTTATAATTTTGTTCCATTTCATATTTATGGAATTTTTGTACTGAGAGTGGTAGCATAATATTTTCTTTTACTGTTAATGTGGGTAAAACGCTATAATCTTGAAAAATAAAACCGAGATGTTGTTTTCGAAAATTTGCCACTTCTTTGTGGCTCAGTTTATTAATTTCTTTGCCTTCAACTTCTACAGTTCCTCCTGAAATAGTATCTATTGAACTTAACACATTGAGTAAAGTCGTTTTACCTGATCCAGAAGGACCCATGACAGCTACAAATTCCCCTTTTTCAACTGAAAAACTTATATTATTTAAAGCTCGATATTTTTGTTTGTGACCATATACTTTTGATAATTGATTTGCTGTTAAAATAGCCATCCTCTCACTCCTTTAGTTATCTATATTTAAATTGTAGGATGGTTGGGATATCCTTGCCTTTATCTAAACTTACATTTATAGACATGAAACTTACATGTTTGAAAGATACTTGTTTTATAATTTATCAAAATACATATAAGTGAATGCTTTTGGTTTAATTTTTCGGATTATCCATGGCGCTTAATTTAAACTGAATTTTTAAAAATAAGGTTTTAGTTAATCATTAATAATAATTTAAAAATTGTTTGTTATAATTTATTATGAATTTATGAATGGAGAAAAGGAGTATTAATATGAAAAAAGTATTTATGATCATAAGTATACTTACCATAACTGTTACTTTAAGTGCATGTGGAGGTTCTGGAAAACAAAAAGAGCCATCTAAGGAAAGTCAAAAATCTGATAAATATGATTATGTTTATTATGAAATATTAAATGATGGAGATTCTGAAACGCCAAATGTTGAGATTAAATATAAAGATAAAAAAGGTAAATCACATATAGAAAAAGCTGATTTAGATCACGTGTATGAACATATACTAGGTGATGGTAATAAAAAACCATATATTGTAAAGGATGGGAAGAAAATTCATGTATATCGACCACCATATATGATTTATGGTGATGATGATGTTGAAGGCAAAGCCGTTTCGAAAGATGAAGTTACGAAGTAAAAGAAAGGTGACAAAATGAAACAGCTATTATTTAAAACAAGTTGCGTAATAATGGTACTTCTCACGTCTTCTTTAAGTATTGTCAGTACATATTCTCATGCAACAACGTCAGGAGGAACGAGTAGTTCCAGTTCGGCAAGTTCTAGTTCAAGTAGCAGTGCAGCTTCTGCATCTAGAGGTTCAACTTCTTCAAGTACAAGTATGAGTCGTTCTAGTGCAATAAATGCGTCTCGCAATGCACAACAATCTAGTCAGCGTGCTGCCCAACAAGCAACAAAATCAAGTCGTGTAACAGCAACCAAAAATAAAGGACAACAAAGTGTATCAAGACAAAAAGCACAATCTCGTTCTTTGATGCCGTCTCAAAGACCTTATGATTCAAGTGCACCATACTCATCTCAATATATTGCTACAACTTATTATAATAATTGGTTATTCTATTATATTTTTGCACATTCGTTTTTAAATCAACATGAAAAGAAAAACAGTGTAGATGCTCAGTTTAATATGTTGAAACAACAAATGAAGCCTCATGAGAAACTTTATACTGTTACTGTAAAGACTAAACAAGGAAAGCGTGTCGTTGTTGTACCTAAAAAACAATATGACAAAATTGAAAAAGGAAAACACATTAAAGTTAAAAATGGTGTTGTTCAGTAATCTTTTATGAGCCCATGTAAGCTCAGTGATAAATGACATAAAAACATATCAAGGGAGCCATAATAATGAAGAAAGAAATAATAGAATGGATTGTAGCCATAATCGTTGCAATTGTTATCGTCACACTTGTGCAAAAGTTTTTATTTGCTTCTTATACAGTCAAAGGAGCGTCTATGCATCCAACATTTGAAAATAGAGAAAAAGTGATAGTAAGTCGTATAGCAAAAACGCTTGATCATATTGATACAGGAGATGTAGTGATTTTTCATGCTAACGCGAAGCAAGATTATATTAAGCGACTTATTGGTAAACCAGGTGATTCAGTAGAATATAAAAAAGATCAACTATATTTAAACGGTAAAAAAGTAGATGAGCCTTATTTAAGTGAAAATAAAAAACACAAAGTTGGAGAATATCTAACGGAAAACTTTAAGTCTAAAGATCTTAAGGGTACGAATGGCAATATGAAAATTCCTAGTGGTAAATACTTGGTTTTAGGTGATAATCGTCAAAACAGTATTGACAGTCGCATGGATGAAGTAGGTCTTTTAGATAAAAATCAAGTTGTTGGAAAAGTAGTTTTGAGATACTGGCCATTTAATCGGTGGGGCGGTAGTTTTAATCCTGGAACATTTCCTAACTAATTAAATAAAACCCCTTAGTGCATATTTTCAATGACATACGTACTAAGGGGTTTTTTAATGCTTATTCTACTTCAATATGCTTACCGACAGCTTCCCATTTTATAGATACTGTTATGATAATTCCGAGTAAAGGGACAATGGACAAGATTAACATAGTATTCGTTAGACCTACTGCAGCAAGAATGATTGGAAAGACAAAAGTACCTATGATACTACCAGTACGACTTACAGATTCTACAAAGCCAGTAGCTTGTGAACGTAAATGAGTCGGGAATGATAAGGCACCAATTGTTTTTCCTTGAGTACCAGGACCTCCTGAATGGCCAAATAAAAATAATCCAATAAGGAAAGTGTTAAGAAGCATTGGTAGATGATGATAAAAGAGTCCTACACATACCATTGAAAGTAATACAAGTGTGAAGCCTATCATTGTAAGCTTGCGTGTACCTAATTTATAAGTCAATTGAGCACCTAAATATGCGCCTAGAATACCTGCTATATTGACTATAGCAGTACCTAATAATACACCTATTTTATCCTTACTAATAAGATAAGTTGCAATAATAGGTATGTATAAACCGACACCATAGTACTGCATACCTTGTAATGTTGAAATCGCAGTCGCTAGGATAATTCTTTTTATATATCTCGGTTTAAATAAGTCTGTCCAAGAATTATGTGGCGAAGTCACATCAGAATTTAAATCATCTTCAAGCGTTCCCTCTAGGTGGATGTCTTTATGATAATATTTTCTTATAAATTCAGTTGCTTTTTCTAAAGAATAATGATTAATCACCCATGTCGGACTTTCGTGTAAATATTTAATTCGCAAGATGTACAAGACAAAAGCAATAAGTGCACCAAATCCAACTGCATATCTCCACAAATGTGCACCAGCCCCTAGCATAAAGAACGCAGTGACCACTAAAGCAGAAGTAACTATTGCAACATACCAAACGACTTGCCAATAGTTAACATTTCTTCCTTTGTGCTTTAAATTACTTATTTCCGCAATAAAAGTGAAAGCAACTGGACTATCCATTCCAATAGCAAACCCCATTATACAACGACATATTATTAGAATAATTACATTTGGTGCGAGTGCCGCACCAAGAGAGGTTACAGTAAGTGTTAGTAAGGCAATTGATAAAATACGCTTGCGTCCAAACTGATGTGCTAATGTACCACCAAGTAATGCACCAAATAATGCACCAATAGGTAAAGAGGTCATTACTATAGATAGCGTTGTTGGTGATAAGTGAAACTGTTGAGTGAGTTGATCAGTCATTGTACCTAAAATAGTAATATCATATGCATCTAAAAATATAGTTCCTAATATTAAGAATAAAACCATCTTAGATGTCGATGTTTGAGCTTCATTGTCTATGAGTCTAAATAAGTCAGTTTTTGATTTAACGAAATCCATATTTTCATCCCTTATTTTCATTTTCTTTTCAATCGTAATCCAAGGTCATTAATTCAATATAAAATTAAGATTAAAAAATTATTAATGTTTTTAAAGATGAGAAGTGATTTGTGGATAACTAGATAGGTAAAAAATAGAAAAGTTGTTATAGCAACGTTTTAAGTTAGGGTGTAATTATCCACAGCAGCTGGATTATATGTGTATAATTTACAGAATTGTGTGACAATCATAGCTGTTTATTTGCTATCAACAGTTTTAAATGTTAGAGATATAGATTGTATGATAAATTACGTTTAATTTATTATTAAAGTTAAAGATTGTATATTTTTTATAATTTCAAATAATCTAATTAGAAAATTCTTTTGATTAAATATAATTTGTTGTATTAGTTAATAAATGAAAAGCAATTAGATTTTTGTAATAGTTTAGAAAATATTTGGTGTTTGAGAAAGTTTTATTTTTAAAATGAATAAATATATAGAATATCCTCTCAATTGAAACAAATTTTATCACTCGAATTCCTCAAATTTCTTAGGATCTTCTTCAAGAGATTGACTAGATATCATTTTAAACGTATTAGATAATTTCAAAAATTTCTTAACTTAAAGATTTTCTACAGGAGAGTTGTGAAAGAAAAATCATTTAGCTCAATCGCTTTATCTTTGGGTTTGAAAAATTAGATAGAGTTTTTGTATAAAATTGACTATCACTATTTTAAGGTTTCTAGCACTTACAGCTAATAGTCTTCTCTATGATTCATATTTCCAAACAATCCTATAATTTAAGCTTTATTTATGAATACATTTGGTAAATATTAAAAATTTATAGTTAAGACTGTATCGAAATTTGATAAAGATTAATTTAAATATGTGGTGGTTCATTTTATTTTGCAAGATGTTTGTAAAAACCTTGTTTTAACTCTCTTACCAACGAAAATTCTATAGAAAATGTAAAGTTTTTAAGATATCTATAAAAATAAATTACATAATTTCATTATTAAATCCTCATTGTTTTAAAGTTTTCTATAGAAAGAAATAATTATTTAATTTTTCATCTGTTTTGTACTGCTAATTTAGAATTAGTAGCAAAGATTATTAGTTTCTAACCTCCATTATAGAGCATTTTTACTCCTAAAAGTTAAATGCTTTTATACTTTTATAATAAAGCATCTTTAAACTTTATTTATAGAAATAAAAGCCGAAAAATGAAAGGAATTAAAAGTAATTATAAAAATAATTGGGGTAATTTATATTATTATATTAATTTATTTTTTTAAAAAAGTATTGTTTTGCTTTATTGGATAAATTATGCTTATAAAGTATTTCCATAAAAATGTAAATGCAATTTACAAGTAAATATTCAAATTATTTCCTTGTAAAATATTTATTTTAACTGGAGGTATAGTATGAAAAAGAGAAGACAAGGACCAATTAACAAGAGAGTGGATTTTCTATCCAACAAGGTAAACAAGTACTAGATTAGGAAGTTCACAGTAGGTACAGCTTCAATACTCGTGGGTGCTACGTTAATGTTTGGTGCCGAAGACAATGAGGCTAAAGCGGCTGAAGACAATCAATTAGAATCAGCTTCAAAAGAAGAACAGAAAGGTAGTCGTGATAATGAAAGCTCAAAACTTAAACAAGTCGATTTAGACAACGGATCACATAGTTCTGAGAAAACAACAAATGTAAACAATGCAACTGAAGTAAAAAAAGTTGAAGCACCAACGACAAGTGACGTATCTAAGCCTAAAGCTAATGAAGCAGTAGTGACGAACGAGTCAACTAAACCAAAAACAACAGAAGCACCAACTGTTAATGAGGAATCAATAGCTGAAACACCCAAAACCTCAACTACACAACAAGATTCGACTGAGAAGAATAATCCATCTTTAAAAGATAATTTAAATTCATCCTCAACGACATCTAAAGAAAGTAAAACAGACGAACATTCTACTAAGCAAGCTCAAATGTCTACTAATAAATCAAATTTAGACACAAATGACTCTCCAACTCAAAGTGAGAAAACTTCATCACAAGCAAATAACGACAGTACAGATAATCAGTCAGCACCTTCTAAACAATTAGATTCAAAACCATCAGAACAAAAAGTATATAAAACAAAATTTAATGATGAACCTACTCAAGATGTTGAACACACGACAACTAAATTAAAAACACCTTCTATTTCAACAGATAGTTCAGTCAATGATAAGCAAGATTACACACGAAGTGCTGTAGCTAGTTTAGGTGTTGATTCTAATGAAACAGAAGCAATTACAAATGCAGTTAGAGATAATTTAGATTTAAAAGCTGCATCTAGAGAACAAATCAATGAAGCAATCATTGCTGAAGCACTAAAAAAAGACTTTTCTAACCCTGATTATGGTGTCGATACGCCATTAGCTCTAAACACATCTCAATCAAAAAATTCACCACATAAGAGTGCAAGTCCACGCATGAATTTAATGAGTTTAGCTGCTGAGCCTAATAGTGGTAAAAATGTGAATGATAAAGTTAAAATCACAAACCCTACGCTTTCACTTAATAAGAGTAATAATCACGCTAATAACGTAATATGGCCAACAAGTAACGAACAATTTAATTTAAAAGCAAATTATGAATTAGATGACAGCATAAAAGAGGGAGATACTTTTACTATTAAGTATGGTCAGTATATTAGACCGGGTGGTTTAGAACTTCCTGCAATAAAAACTCAACTACGTAGTAAGGATGGCTCTATTGTAGCTAATGGTGTATATGATAAAACTACAAATACGACGACTTATACATTTACTAACTATGTTGATCAATATCAAAATATTACAGGTAGTTTTGATTTAATTGCGACGCCTAAGAGGGAAACAGCAATTAAGGATAATCAGAATTATCCTATGGAAGTGACGATTGCTAACGAAGTAGTCAAAAAAGACTTCATTGTGGATTATGGTAATAAAAAGGACAATACAACTACAGCAGCGGTAGCAAATGTGGATAATGTAAATAATAAACATAACGAAGTTGTTTATCTAAACCAAAATAACCAAAACCCTAAATATGCTAAATATTTCTCAACAGTAAAAAATGGTAAATTTATACCAGGTGAAGTGAAAGTTTACGAAGTGACGGATACCAATGCGATGGTAGATAGCTTCAATCCTGATTTAAATAGTTCTAATGTAAAAGATGTGACAAGTCAATTTACACCTAAAGTAAGTGCAGATGGTACTAGAGTTGATATCAATTTTGCTAGAAGTATGGCAAATGGTAAAAAGTATATTGTAACTCAAGCAGTGAGACCAACGGGAACTGGAAATGTTTATACCGAATATTGGTTAACAAGAGATGGTACTACCAATACAAATGATTTTTACCGTGGAACGAAGTCTACAACGGTGTCTTATCTCAATGGTTCTTCAACAGCACAAGGGGATAATCCTACATATAGTCTGGGTGACTATGTATGGTTAGATAAAAATAAAAACGGTGTTCAAGATGATGATGAGAAAGGTTTAGCAGGTGTTTATGTTACTCTTAAAGACAGTAACAATAGAGAATTGCAACGTGTAACTACTGATCAATCTGGACATTATCAGTTTGATAATTTACAAAATGGAACGTACACAGTCGAGTTTGCGATTCCTGATAATTATACGCCATCTCCCGCAAATAATTCTACAAATGATGCAATAGATTCAGATGGTGAACGTGATGGTACACGTAAAGTAGTTGTTGCCAAAGGAACAATTAATAATGCTGATAATATGACTGTAGATACTGGCTTTTATTTAACTCCTAAATACAATGTCGGAGATTATGTATGGGAAGATACAAATAAAGATGGTATCCAAGATGACAATGAAAAAGGAATTTCTGGTGTTAAAGTAACGTTAAAAAATAAAAATGGAGATACTATTGGCACAACGACAACAGATTCAAATGGTAAATATGAATTCACAGGTTTAGAGAACGGGGATTACACAATAGAATTTGAGACGCCGGAAGGCTACACACCGACTAAACAAAACTCGGGAAGTGACGAAGGTAAAGATTCAAACGGTACGAAAACAACAGTCACAGTCAAAGATGCAGATAATAAAACAATAGACTCAGGTTTCTACAAGCCAACATATAACTTAGGTGACTATGTATGGGAAGATACAAATAAAGATGGTATTCAAGACGACAGTGAAAAAGGGATTTCTGGTGTCAAAGTGACGTTAAAAGATAAAAATGGAAATGCCATTGGGACAACTACAACAGACGTAAGTGGTCATTATCAATTTAAAGGATTAGAAAATGGAAGCTACACAGTTGAGTTTGAGACACCATCAGGTTATACACCGACAAAAGCGAATTCAGGTCAAGATATAACTGTAGACTCCAACGGTATAACAACAACAGGTATCATTAACGGAGCTGATAATCTCACAATTGATAGTGGTTTCTACAAAACACCAAAATATAGTGTTGGAGATTATGTATGGAAAGATACAAATAAAGATAGTATCCAAGATGACAATGAAAAAGGAATTTCTGGTGTTAAAGTAACGTTAAAGGATGAAAAAGGAAATATAATTAGCACTACAACAACTGATGAAAATGGGAAGTATCAATTTGATAATTTAGATAGTGGTAATTACATTATTCATTTTGAGAAACCGGAAGGCATGACTCAAACTACAGCAAATTCTGGAAATGATGATGAAAAAGATGCTGATGGGGAAGATGTTCGTGTAACGATTACTGATCATGATGACTTTAGTATAGATAATGGTTATTTTGACGATGATTCTGACAGTGACTCAGACGCAGATAGTGATTCAGACTCAGACAGTGACTCGGACGCAGACAGCGATTCTGACGCAGACAGTGACTCAGATTCAGATAGTGATTCTGACTCAGACAGCGACTCGGATTCTGATAGTGATTCGGATTCCGATTCAGACAGTGACTCAGACGCAGATAGTGATTCGGATGCAGACAGCGACTCGGATTCAGATAGTGATTCGGATGCAGACAGCGACTCGGATTCTGACAGTGATTCGGACGCAGACAGTGACTCGGACTCAGATAGTGACTCCGATTCAGACAGTGATTCGGATTCCGATAGCGATTCGGATTCCGATAGTGACTCGGATTCAGACAGTGATTCGGACTCAGACAGCGACTCCGATTCAGATAGTGATTCCGACTCAGACAGCGACTCCGATTCAGATAGTGATTCCGACTCAGACAGCGATTCGGATTCCGATAGTGACTCGGATTCAGACAGTGATTCGGACTCAGATAGTGACTCCGATTCAGACAGTGATTCGGATTCCGATAGCGATTCGGATTCCGATAGTGACTCGGATTCAGACAGTGATTCGGACTCAGACAGCGACTCCGATTCAGATAGTGATTCCGACTCAGACAGCGATTCGGATTCCGATAGTGACTCGGATTCAGACAGTGATTCGGACTCAGACAGCGACTCAGATTCAGATAGTGATTCCGACGCAGACAGCGATTCCGATTCAGACAGTGACTCGGACTCAGATAGCGACTCGGATTCAGACAGTGACTCGGACTCAGATAGTGACTCCGATTCAGACAGCGACTCGGATTCTGATAAAAATGCAAAAGATAAATTACCTGATACAGGAGCAAATGAAGATCATGATTCTAAAGGCACATTACTTGGAACTTTATTTGCAGGTTTAGGAGCATTATTATTAGGAAGACGTCGTAAAAAAGATAATAAAGAAAAATAGCACTATTGATTCATTCATAAGTTATTTCAAGCCAGGTCTATATGGCCTGGTTTGAAATCATATTAAATTGAAAGGAGAAAAAGATGAGTATGGAAAATCATATAGAAAGATTGATTAATCATGTTGAAAAAACAATAGAAATAAAAGAATATGCTTTTTTAAGCCTTGGAAAATCTAATATAAAAGCCAAAGTTAAATTATTAAAAAAGCCTAATTACCTTAGAAGGGATATTACTAAAGAAATTCAAAAGTTTAGACAGAAGACAGGAGCGTTTCCTTTATGGGTGAAAATAGACATTGTGACTGAAAAAGAAGTTACTTTATTTAAAGATGTTAAAGATGAACTAACACAAACTAGAAGAAATTATATTGATTTTGGTATAGCTTTAGATCAATACTGGAATTTATCATTTTTACCAGAAGAAATAAACACTAATGCATTTATTAAACCGGTGAAAACAGATGGGAAAACAAAGCTTATTCTATCTGAACAAAATATCAATAACTATTTAAGAAAGTATACGAACCATAAGAAAAAGTTTGCTTATGATTTTTATGAAAACAAAGAAGTCATTAAGTTCAAAACTAAAGGTTTTATCTTAGACGAACAAAATATATATGAATTACACGATGAAGGTTATAAAAAAGGATTAAGAAAGGTCGATTATTTACATAAAGAAATAGATCAATTAATTGAAAGTGGTACATATTTCCTAGGAAATATGCTATCAGATACTGGAAGATATCAATATGGTTATTTTCCACATTTTGATAAAGAAATCAATTTCTATAATATATTAAGACATGCTTCTTCAACTTATGCATTAATAGAGGGTTTAGATTATTTAGGAGAAGATTTAACTATAGTCGAAAAGGCAATTAACTACGTTATTGAGAATTATTTCTATGATAATGAAGGTGTTGGATATATCTTTGATGATACAAAAGATATTAACGAAATAAAATTAGGACAAAATGCTGCCTTTATATTTGCGGTTTGTGAATATTTAAAGCATAACCCCAATAAGCAATACTTATGCGTGGCACAAAAAGTTGCTCGAGGAATTTTATCAATGATTAATCAAGATACATACGAAACAACTCATATTTTAAATTATCCGGATTTAACTGTGAAAGAATCATTTAGAATTATTTATTATGATGGTGAAGCAGCTTTAGCATTATTACGCTTATATCACCAAGATCATAATGATAAATGGTTGGAAGTTGTGAAGAAGTTAATGGATCGATTTATTGAAAAAGAGTATTGGCAATACCATGATCATTGGCTTGGGTATTGCACGAACGAGTTAGTTCAATTGTGTCCGCAAGATAAATATTTTGAATTTGGGATTAAGAATGTGAACACCTATTTGGAATATATTGAACAACGTGAAACAACATTCCCAACATTTTTAGAAATGTTAATGGCAACCTATAAGCTTATTCAAAAAGCAAAAGCTACACATCGTCAAGAGCTTGTGACTCAGTTGATTGATGAAGAAAAATTAATCAATGTGATTCATACAAGAGCAGAATATCAACGAGTAGGATTTTTCTATCCTGAAATTGCAATGTACTTCAAAAATCCAAAGCGAATTCTTGGTAGTTTCTTCATAAAACACCATGGGTATCGAGTTCGGATTGATGATATCGAACATTATATATCAGGCTATGTTCAATATCAAAAGGCACAGATTAAAGATGAAATATTATAGAATAAATTAAAGGTGAAGATGATGTATGATGTTTCACACTTCTCTTCACCCTTATATATCTTAATAAATTGGCGATTATAAATTAACTTTTAACGTTCTGAAAACAGTGAGCCATGTATCAAAAACATTTTTGTCATTAAATATTTGGGCATGTTTAATACTTTCCTTAGAAAATTGTTCTCTTAAGTTAGAATCGAGTAATAACTTTTTAACGCTGTGATAGAGTTGTTCTTTATTATCTTGTTCAATTAAAAAGCCATTTTTATGATTAACAATTAACTCAGAAGGTCCGTATTTGGTATCATAACTTACTGTAGGTACGCCTTTAGCAATCGTTTCAAGTACACCTAAATTGAATCCTTCCATTTTACTTGTCAATAAAGATAAATAGGCGGTCTCTATTTCTTGATTTAAATCATAAATGAAGCCACGTAAAAACACGTGATTTTCTAAATGATATTGAGCTATTAATTTACGATAATGTGTTTCTTCTTTACCAAACCCAAATAAATGTAACTGTAAATTTGGAAATGCTGGAACTAGCTTAGACATTAGTTCTATTTGATGATCTAATTGCTTTTCAGGAGAATAACGGCCGATAGAAATCATTTTGTTAGGCAATGGTTTGTTGTCACTACTATGATGAGATTCATTTGTATCAATATAACCTGCAGGTATAACGTAAATGGGAATAACGTTATTAATTTTTACAGATAAATCTGTTTTTTGTTGTTCAGTAGATACTATGATTCCTGAATATCGGGATAAGTTATCTAAAACAGGTTTATACGCTTGTTTGATTTCAGAATGATATATATCATTGATATTTTTTACGTGGGTACTGTGGAAAACGGCGAGAACTGGTATTTTAGTATCAGTTTGATCAATGATTGGCCCTGTAACGATGTTTTTATCACATAAAAATACGTCTCCTAAATGATATAGCGCATTAATTGCAAACGCTAAAAGTTCATTTTCATCGTTGAAAAAACGAACGCCTCGTGAAGTATTATAAATGATAGATTGTACCGTAGGATGTTCGTGCTCAGGGTTGTAATATTTTTGAAATTTAACTTTTTGTGTAGGTGTAAAAAATTGTTCCATCACGACTTTTTGTTGAGAGGTTAAAATTCTACTACAACTTAAAAAGCCTCTTGTATCGTAAAAATCTCTTCGAATTTTACGTTGTTGTATATCAAAATGGTTAATATAGTCTAAAGTTTGATAATTTGAATCAACAAAATGCACATACATTTTATATGTGTCGTTATCGTATATTTTAATATCATTCGTATTTTCAACGAATTTTAAGGTATAATTACATATATTTTTCCAATAATTTATCCAATCAATATGTTTTTTCTCAAAGTTAATACTATCTTGTAGAAAATCGTAAAGACTGAAAATATCTTTTGAATCGATGTTTAACGAATGTGCATGCATATATAAACGTGGTGACCAAGATGTGAATATGAGTTTATTTGGGACTAAATTATCTTTAAATAGCTTTAATCTATTGATCATAGCTTGTTCTATACCTGTTAATTTATTACCTAAATTCTTACCGATAGAATATATCATTATGATTTCCTCCCATTACATACGGTTTCAACTTAAATTAGAAATAAAAAATAATAATTTAATCTAATAATTTATTTTCTATTATTTATAGAATAAAATAAAGATTGTTTAATGTCTACTTATTATTCATATTTTGGATTTTACTAATCAATATTGAGAAGTATATTTTAAAAAGTTATCTCAGTGTTTTTAACGTTTGTGTTGTTGATGATGATCTATCTTAAGTTAAGCTTTTTCACTCTAATATTGGTTGTAGGTATAAGACAATAGAAACAAGAGAACTACATACACACTTGTGACTTAGAGAATATCGAATTCTAGTAATCAAGTTTTATGACATAATCCTATATTCGCGTATACTAAAATAACAGAAAATTCTAAAAAAGGATGATTTTGTATGTTTAGTTATCAAATAAATAAAAATATTAAATTAAAAATATTAGAAGAACGAGAAGCCGAACAGTTATTTAAATTAGTAGATAGCAATCGTGACTATTTAGCTGAATTTCTACCTTTTGTTGAACATACGAAGAAAGTTGAAGATAGTAAACACTTTATCCATTCGGCGTTGCAACAATTTATCGATGGTAATGGATTTCATTGTGGAATATGGAGTAATAAAGAATTGATTGGAGTCATAGGATTGCATTACTTAGATTTAGTTAATAAAACAACTTCAATTGGTTATTATTTAGCTGAAGACTTTCAAAAGAAAGGTATTATGACTAAATGTACTAAAGCGTTAATTCGCTATGTATATGAAGTGTATGATATTAATCGTATAGAAATACGAATGTCTACTAAAAATAAGAAAAGCAGAGCTATACCAATTAGACTTGGGTTCACGCAAGAAGGTATATTGAGAAGTAATGAACGATTACAAGGGGAATTCTCAGATAGTTATGTTTTTAGCTTGTTGAGGGAAGAATGTACGTATACTAGATAAAACTCCTCGAAAGATATGTTTATCTTTGTTTTAGCGAAAGCATTCAAATAAAATTTGATAATTCTCTAAACATTTTAAAAACGTCTGGGGATGATAATCCAGACGCTTAAATATATTATGCTTATTTTTCACGAAGTACACGTGTCATTTCTTCAATTTTACCGGTGTGTAATGGCACATGGATAGCATTTAACATTAATAATTCATCAAGTGTGTTACAACCTGCGATAGGTTGGTCTAATTTTTGAGCTAACTGCTCGTGTGTTAATTTTTTAGCACGTTCTGGTAATGTTTGAATGTGTTGTTTGATTTCGTTGATAGCAGGTACATCTTGTCCCTTCCAGTCTCTAGGATTTGAACCATATCCAAACAATTTATTATATTTTTCAACATCTACGACATGTTGATTGCCTAATGATAATGCTTGTTCAAAGATTGTTAATACATGACCATATTGCCAATGTAAAGTGTTTGGGAAATGTTGAGTTTCTTTATCTAATACTTCTTCAACATTCCAATTGTCATAATCGGCTAAAAGATTGTTTACGCCCAATTCAATGACATTATAAACTGTGATATTACTCATCATATTACTCCTTTCATATATCGATGGTATTACTAAAAATACCCATTAAAAAGGTAGCATATGCATTAAAGATAAAAGTTATCACAAGTTTTAGTTTAAATTTAATGTATATGGATCTTCTCTTTTTTAATCTGTTCCTTTAATACATATATAAACATATCAGTGTATTAGTTGTAAAAACTGAGAAGTAAGATGAATCTAGAGTTGATTAGAAACATTGATATACGAATTAATTGATAATTCAACTAATAACTCGAAATTTAGTTCAAATGCAGTAGGCCTTTTTGATAGAAATGAAGAACAAAGATTTAGATTGAGTAACGAATGTTTATAAAGTAGTTCGAGATTAGTATAGGAAAAGCGTACCTCTTTCTTTTTAAACTCCTACGAGATACATTTATTTATCATCTAATCTGATAAGTTGGGTTCTATTGAGTCAGTGACACTTAAAATATGATGGTCATATACCTATTGATTATGAATCATTATGCTTTTTCTTATTTTTATCTTTAATCATTTCAGAAGGAACAGCAAAGATAAATACTAGAATAAACAAAATGAGCGCTAAATGAGGTACATTTTCTAGGAAATACCATCTTAAGTGCCAGTCAAACATATCATTTGCATAATTTACAAAATACTTGGTAAACAATAAAGCAACACATATGCCTGTTAAAGTATCTAAAACTTTAGTTAATAATGTCATTAAAGTACTCCTTTATCCCATTTTTAATTAACTATTTATAAATATATTAATAAATAATTATCTTTAAATGCAAATAAATTATTAAAAACTTAAAAGATATAAATAACCCCCTGAATTTTCAATTACCGAAAATTTAGGGGGTTTTTAATATTATAGTTCTTGTTTGTTAAAAATTTTAATCGATAAAATATAAGAGATAATAATTGAAATCAATCCAAGTATTCCATAAATAGAATATACAACATAGCTTTGTGTGTTGCTCAGCATTGTAATCATAGAGCCACTTCCTGTTTGATTACTCAATATCATTGATGCGATATAGAATAAGAAATAGATAATAATGACAGCAAATGTTGTAGTCATCACAATGACATTTGAATTTTCAGAACCGAATTTGAATGTTAGAGGAAACATAATGGAGAAAGTCCCTGCGCCACCAATGGCAACACATAGTGAAATGAATACCATACTTAAACTTTGTGTGATTAGACCGACACTAGGTACACCTGCAAGTATCCCAACTAATGCACACAAGAGAAAAATAGTATAATAACTTTTAACATAATCAGCTCTTCTAACAGGAAGTGTGGATATGTAATTCATCCATCTTGAGTCCTTTTCACGTTTGAAGTTATCCGTAATAGGAGATATTAAAAAAATGATAGCAAGAAAGCTGTTCATCGTTGGATTTAAAAATGAGAAAACGACTGCAGCAATAATTCCGACTACTAAATAGATGAAAAATGATTTTTTAGCTGTATAAAATATACTAAGAGTAAGACCTTTCATTATACTTCACCTCGCATAATAATTTTAGTTGCATCATCGATTGTCTTTAGTGGTTGTGCATCAGGTACTTTTTGATAGTTATTCACTAAACTGATTTGTCGATCATTACGTCTGCGCGTTGCGATTAGATACTCATTTGAAATATTGAAATGCTCAACTGGTTGATCGATGATGCCGTATTGGCTCAATAAAACTTCTTTACTTTCTTTTAAAATAATTCGACCATCACGCATAAAAACGAGCTGAGTAGCTAGCTGTTCAATATCTTCAGAAATATGTGATGAAATTAATATGGCACGATCGTCTCCTAAATAATCCTCTAGAATTTCTAACACATGTTCACGTCCTGATACGTCCATACCTGCTGTAGCTTCATCTAAGATTAATAATTTAGCATCATGGCTTAAAGCAATTGTTAAAGTTGCTTTCATACGCATTCCTCTTGAGAATGTCTTAATTTGATTATTTGTTGGTAGTTCAAATGCTTTGATTAAAGAAAAGAATGTATCGCTGTTCCAAGCATCATATATTTCAGTAAAAACTTTATTGATATATTGTAGAGTTAATTTATCTGGAACACGTAAATCATCAAAAACTACACCTAAATGTTCTTTATATTTGAAGTCGTTCTCTGTCACCTCTTTATCGAAGAATTTCAGTGAACCATTATCTTTATGTCTATTTCCTACAAGTGTATTAATGAGGGTAGACTTACCTGAACCATTTTTCCCAATTAAACCCACTACCTCGCCAGGTTTAACAGAGAATGTGATGTCAGTAAGCTGAAATTCTGAATTCTTATATGATTTATTGAGTTGCTGAACTTCTAATAAGTTTTCCATAATTTACTCCTTTTCTTTAAATTAGTTTTAGGATTTCTGTTCTGATTTATAAAAATTACTGACTTTCAGTAAATATCCCAATGAATTATAGATAAATAAAATGATAAACAAAATTATGCCTAGCGATTGATTCATGCCTGTAGTTATTGAGAATATTCCCAACATCATAATTCCTATAAAAAGTAATACAATATTCTGCTGGTGCACTTTATACAAGGAAACGAGTGTGATGTATCGCTCTCCTTCGTCCATAATATTAAATGCTTTTTCAGTGTAATGTTTCTCTCCTAATCTAGGGTATCGAGCATCAAATTTTCTATAAAATATCCCAATCATTATGGATGAAATGATTGTAATAAAGAAAGGAATCATTATTAGAGCAATGTGATTCTCAGATGAATTTCCTATGACGGGTATTAAAATTGCAATAAAAGCGACAATTAATTGCATTGTGTAAATAAATCTTACTTTCAATGATTTGATGTATGATTTATTTTCATATGTATCTGCTAAATCATCTGAAATATTTGCGTCAATTTTAGCTTTATAGTGAAGTGACGCGTTTTGGACTATAAATAAATACACAGTAAGTATAACATTTATTAATGATGCTACGATGGTTGTATAAAGCACAACTTTAAAGTTAGCGAACTGTGCATAATTAAATAACTTCTCCCAGTTAATAGCTCCTATGATGTATCCGATGATGCCTCCAACTAATCCTCCTAATAAACATAGAAGTGCATACCTTTTTATTTTCAAAAGTCTTCCTCCTCCATAATAAAGATATCTTCAACAGGTTCACCAAAGATTCTTGCAATTTTTATTGCGGTTAATATAGATGGTGTAAAATCGTTGCGTTCTATTAAAGACACCGTTTGTCGTGATATTCCAGCTTTTTTAGCAAGCTCTGTTTGGTTATATCCATCACGGGCTCGTAATTCTTTAAGTCTATTGCGCAAATTGTATCACTTCCTTACATATAAACTATATAATATATTTGTCATTATGACAAGTATATTAGTCAAAATGACAAAAATAATAGACTTTTTAGGGATTGTATAAAATTGATTTTTAGTAATACAAGTTTTAATAAAATTTATTAGTTTTTAAAAAAGAAATACTTTTAACATATAAATAAGACCTCAACTATTAATTTTTTACTTAAATTTAAACAAATGTATTTTGTAAATGCCTTCATTTTGGTAATATATACCTATTGTTGCAAAATATAGGAGGTTAGGGTATTGAGCTTTTATCGTTTTATGAAGAATTTTGAAGGTGAAAAAAGTCATTTTGGAGATTTGTTTGAAGGTATGAAAGATATTAATTTTCCTGAAAACATTACGACTCCAAGGGAAATTATGGAAAAGTTCCAACATTGGTTACAAGAACCTAGTTTACACGATACGATACAAGATGCGATTAAGCAGTATCAAAATAAATAACTTTCATCTATATTAAAAGGTTGTTGAATAAATCAGGGTTTTAGTCAAAATCTTTTAATGTAATTTTTATACATATACGTTGATAGGATTCATTTTCGGAAAAATAGTGCAAATAAATCAATGATTTCGTGTTTTGAATAAATAATCAAAATAATAGATGATATGTCTCAACTGTTTTTTAACAATGGCGATTGTTTTATACTTATTCATAAAAGTCTATGGGACATCAAGACGATTAAATATGGCTTCTTAATCTATTATCAATGATGTTGGTGATTCTAAAAAACACTTTACCAGTGAATTGATAGGAAAGATAAGTTTAGATTACGTTGCTTCTATTATGAAGCATGGGTGACAAATATAAAGGAAAGTAAGTATTGATTGCATAATAAAATTTAGAAATGTAAATCATCGTAGATATAATAGTAGATGTTAAGGAAATCTTATAAAGATGACTTGTGTTAAGTGGGACGGTTAGACTACCCCGTTTGTATAGACATGAGTATTTCTTTTATGGTTTCCTCTTTTTTTACAACAATGGATTAACTATATTTAGTGAAGTGAAAGTGATTATGAAATTAAAATTGATCATTGCTTAGAAAGAAAGTGATGCATTTGATGATGATAGATCATAATGGAATTTTTCTATGTAAATTTGGTAATATAATGTGGAATGTGTTTACTGCAATTAAAGTATGTAATACTCATTTAAATACAATGAAGGTAAGAGATAAACTCTTAAATAATAGATTTGAATATCCAAATATAATGACAATAAGAAAAGAAGGTTTGCTTCTTCCCTCATTTTTAGAAAAGTATAAGTTATATTAAGGAGATGAATATGACATGTCACGCATAGTATTAGCTGAAGCATATCGAACACCTATAGGCGTGTTTGGTGGTGTATTTAAGGATATACCTGCCTATGAACTAGGTGCAACAGTTATTCGTCAAATTTTAGAACATAGTCAAATAGATCCTAATGAAATCAATGAAGTTATTCTAGGAAACGTATTACAGGCAGGTCAAGGACAAAATCCTGCTCGTATTGCTGCGATTCATGGTGGTGTGCCAGAAGCGGTACCTTCTTTTACTGTAAATAAAGTTTGCGGTTCTGGATTAAAAGCGATTCAACTTGCCTATCAATCTATTGTAGCGGGAGATAATGAGATTGTTATCGCTGGAGGCATGGAAAGTATGTCTCAATCTCCAATGCTTCTTAAAAATAGTCGTTTCGGTTTTAAAATGGGAAATCAAACTTTAGAAGATAGTATGATAGCTGATGGTTTAACTGATAAGTTTAATGATTACCATATGGGTATCACAGCCGAAAATCTAGTTGAACAGTATCAGATTAGTCGTAAAGAACAAGATCAATTTGCATTCGATTCTCAACAAAAAGCATCACGTGCACAACAAGCTGGTGTATTTGATGCTGAAATTGTACCTGTAGAGGTACCACAACGTAAAGGCGACCCCCTAATTATTTCTCAAGATGAAGGCATTAGACCTCAAACGACAATTGATAAGTTAGCACAACTCCGTCCAGCATTTAAAAAAGATGGATCAGTAACTGCTGGTAATGCATCCGGTATCAATGACGGTGCTGCTGCTATGCTCGTTATGACGGAGGACAAAGCGAAAGCATTGGGCTTACAACCTATAGCTGTATTAGATAGTTTTGGTGCGAGTGGTGTGGCGCCTTCAATTATGGGTATTGGTCCAGTTGAAGCGATACATAAAGCTTTAAAACGTTCTAATAAAGTGATAAATGATGTTGATATTTTTGAATTAAACGAAGCTTTTGCAGCGCAATCAATTGCTGTAAACCGTGAGTTGCAATTACCGCAAGATAAAGTCAATGTTAATGGTGGTGCGATTGCACTAGGACATCCGATAGGGGCTTCGGGTGCGCGTACTTTAGTTTCATTATTACATCAATTAAGTGATGCTAAGCCAACAGGTGTGGCATCTTTATGTATCGGTGGCGGTCAAGGTATCGCTACGGTTGTATCTAAATATGAAGTTTAACATTTAGTGGAGCACGGTTTTTATATCATAAAAGTGTGTATTAAAAAAGCTATAAACGAAGTCGTTTTAAAAACTTCGTTTATAGCTTTTTACTTAGTTAGAAAGAGTTCATTGCTATTCAAATATTATGATGATGAACATTGATGGAATAATATCATAGCGGTTGTGCACCACTTGAACCACCACGTGGTTGAGAACGCTAGATGAAAGACATCAATTAAGGTTTTATTGCGAATGCACGAACTGGAAAGCCTGGTGCATCTTTTGGTTTTGGGCTGATTGCATAGATAATTGCACCTCTGGTAGGTAATTGATCTAAATTGGTAAGTAATTCGACTTGGAATGTGTCTTGACCTAAGATATATCTTTCGCCAACAATATCACCATTTTTAGCTGTATCAATTGAGGCATCAGTATCAAATGTTTCGTGACCTATGGATTTAACACCACGTTCTTCAATGAGAAATTTTAATGCATCAAGGCCCCAACCTGGAAGATGTTGATGGCCATCTACATCTTTATTTTCAAATTTTTCTATATCTGGCCAACGTTTTGACCAATCAGTACGTAATGCGACAAAAGTACCTGCTTCAATGCGACCGTGTTGTTGTTCCCAGTCTTCTAAATGTTTACGTGATACGATAAAATCTGAATTTTGTGCAGCTTCTTTAGAATAATCTAAAACAATTAATGGTAAAACAAGTTCTTTTAAATCTAATTCTTCTAAATATCTTCTATTTTCAACGAAATGGATTGGAGCATCAATGTGTGTTCCATATTGAGTTACGATACTCCAACGTTGTACATAAAACCCATGATCTTTAACATTGAATAGCGTTGAGACTTCACCTTTTTCAAATTCGCTAAAACGAGGGATATTTGGGTCGAAAGTATGTGTTAAATCGACCCACTGAGCCTCTTTTAAAGTATTTAATTGATTCCAAAGTGGATACTGTGACATTTGCCTCACCTCTAGCTCGTATTATGCTGTTGTTGATTCAGATTCTTGACGTTTCTTTTTAACTGCATTGACTAACACTGTTAATGCATCTTTCACTTCATCTTCTTTACGTGTTTTTAGACCACAGTCTGGGTTAACCCAGAATAGAGAACGATCAATTTGTTGTAATGAACGATTAATTGCAGTAGTAATCTCTTCTTCGGTTGGAATACGTGGACTGTGAATATCGTAAACACCTAATCCAATTCCTAAATCATAATTAATATCTTCGAAATCTTGAATTAAGTCTCCGTGACTACGAGAAGTTTCAATAGAAATAACATCTGCATCTAAATCATGGATAGCATGAATGATTTGTCCAAATTGAGAATAGCACATATGTGTATGAATTTGTGTTTCATCATGCACAGATGATGTCGCTAATTTAAATGAATGTACAGCATCTTCTAAATATTGTTCGTGATATTCAGAGCGTAGAGGTAAGCCTTCACGTAATGCTGGTTCGTCAACTTGAATGACTTTGATACCTGCTTCTTCTAAAGCTAACACTTCTTCATCAATGGCTAAGGCAATTTGATCTTGAACAACCTTTCTAGGTACGTCTACGCGTTCAAATGACCAGTTTAAAATAGTAACTGGGCCTGTAAGCATACCTTTTACTGGTTTGTCAGTTAAGCTTTGCGCGTATACTGTTTCTTTTACAGTAAGTGGGGCAGTCCACTTCACATCTCCATATATAACTGGTGGTTTAACTGCACGAGAACCGTAAGACTGTACCCAACCGAATTTTGTTACTAGGAAACCTTGAAGTTTTTCCCCAAAAAATTCAACCATGTCGTTACGCTCAAACTCACCGTGTACAAGTACGTCTAAACCAATATCTTCTTGGATTTTAATCCAACGAGCGATTTCATTTTGTAAAAATTCTTGATACTCAGCGTCTGTAATGCGATTATTTTTCCAATCTGCTCTAAATTTACGGACTTCACGAGTTTGAGGGAATGAACCAATCGTAGTCGTAGGTAAATCTGGTAAATTTAGACGTTGGTTTTGTAATTGCTTGCGTTTAGCAAATGGTGATTTACGATGTGTCGGTACACTTTCAAAATCGTATTCAAGATTTTTAAATGATTGGCTTTGGAAGCGTTCATAACGTGCTTTGTAATGTTCATATTTTGACAGGTCATTATCATTGAATAAACGACGCAATGCATCTAATTCATCTAACTTTTCAGTAGCAAAACTTAATCCTTCTGCAATAGATTCATCAAGTGTTTCATCATCTAGTGATACTGGAACATGTAGAAGTGATGATGAAGGTTGAATGACTAACTGTTGTGTGTGTTGTTGTAATGTTTCGATTAATTGTTTTTTTGCTTCAATATCAGCCGCCCATACATTTCGGCCATCAATGATTCCTGCATAAAGTGCTTTACTTTGATCGAAATCACCATCTTCAATTTGTTTTAAGTTATAGCCGTTATCGTGTACCAAATCTAATCCTAAACCGCCCACTGGTAATGAACTTAAGAATTTTAAGTGAACACGTTCAAAGTAAGTTTGAATAACGAGATATTTTCCTAAACCTTCATTTGCGAAATAGTCGTATGCTTTTCTAGTAATGTCTTCATAACTTTCGCTGTCATCAGTCACTAGAATAGGCTCGTCAATTTGAATATACTTTGCACCTGCATCTACAAGTGACTGTAAAACTTCTTTATATAAAGGAAGTAATGTTTCAACTTTTTCCTCGAACGATTGATGACCACCCTTTGATAACTTTACAAATGTGATAGGACCAACAATTACAGGATGCGCATTTACATTAATTGATTGTGCATATTTAAAACGTTCTAATAACGTATTTTTTTCAACTTTAGGTTCTACGTTGTCCCATTCAGGTACAATGTAGTGATAGTTGGTGTTAAACCATTTAATAAGTGCACTTGCAACATGCTCTTTGTTACCACGAGCAATATCAAATAATAAATCATCATTGACTTCGCGTCCTTGGAAACGTTCAGGGATAATATTGAACAATAAAGACGTATCTAAAATATGATCATATAAAGAGAAATCCCCAACTGGAATGCTATCAAGATGATAATTTTTCTGAAGTAAAAGATTTTCTTTGTGTAAATCAGTCAGTGTTTGATCTAGTTCTGCTTTGTCAATTTTATGTGCCCAATAATTTTCGATTGCTTTTTTCCATTCTCTTTTTCTACCTAATCTTGGGAATCCTAAGTTTGAAGTTTTAATTGTTGTCATAATATTGCCTCCTTGTTGGCAGTGATTGATTTAGAGTATGCTGCGAGTTCCAATGAATAATCTACCTTTTGGAAAGGTGTAATAATGTACAGACCGTTGAAGTATTCATGTACTGTATCAATGAGTTCTTTGGAAAGTCTTAAACTTAATTCTTTAGTCTTTTCTTTATCATCTTTAACAGCTTTGAATTGGTTAAGTACATCGTCTGACATTTTGATGCCAGGCACTTCATTATGTAAGAAAAGTGCGTTGTTATAACTTGCGATTGGCATGATACCTATGAAGAAAGGTGTATTTAAATGTTTTGTTTCTTCATATACTTGAATAATTTTTTCTTTACTATAAACGGGTTGAGTTATGAAATAACTCATGCCACTTGCTACTTTCTTTTCAAGTCGTTTAATGGCTCCATCTAATTTTCGTACGTTAGGATCAAACGCACCAGCGATGTTAAAGTTAGTATGTTTTTTCAGCGCATCGCCGTCAGTGTTAATACCTTTGTTAAATCTTAGTGCAAGTTCTGTAAGGCCTTTTGAGTTCACGTCATAGACATTTGTAGCTCCAGGCAAATGGCCTACTTTAGAAGGATCTCCGGTAATAGCTAGTATTTCATTGACACCAATGAGTGATAAACCTAGGAGATGAGACTGTAATCCTATTAAATTACGGTCACGACATGTCACATGTACAAGAGGCTCAATATCGTAGCGTTGTTTAATTAAACTTGCCGCTGCGATGTTACTTACTCTTACGGTAGCTAATGAATTATCCGCCAATGTAACAGCATCTATGCCAGCTTCATCTAATTTGCCTACATTATCGAAAAATGTATCAGTATCCAAATGTTTAGGTGTATCAAGTTCTACGATGACTGTTGGGCCATTTTTAACTTTAGAAGTAAGGTTTTGTTTAAGAACTCGCGTTTGCTTTTGAGATGAAGCTTTATTAATAGGGATTACCTTTTTATCTTTAACGGGTTTTAAATGTTTAACTGCTGATTTAATATAGCGAATATGTTCAGGTGTTGTACCACAACAACCACCTATCAATCTGACTCCCTCATTAATTAATTCTTGAGCTATATCTCCGAAATATTGAGCATTATCACTATATTTGAATTCACTATTCTCGATATCTAATAAACTAGCGTTTGGATAACACGACAAATACGCATGTTTAGGAAGTTCTATATGTGAAAATGATCGTTGCATATGGTGTGGGCCATGGTGACAATTTAATCCAACTACATTGGCGCCACATTCAACTACGTATTTCAATGCGGCATTAATTTCAGTGCCATCAACTAAGTAATTCGTATTTGAAGCGGTGAGTTGAGCGATGATTGGAATATCGTATTTTTGTCGTGTAGCAGTGACGATGCGAGTTAATTCATCTAAATCGTAATAAGTTTCAAATAGAAGGGCATCTACACCTTCATCAATTAATGTATCGATTTGAAGTTCTGTATGATATTGAATTGTTGAAAGACTGATATCCTCTTGCCGGACGCCTCTGAATCCACCTACCGTTCCAAGTATAATTGTGTCCTCATTTGCTGCACGTTTAGCAATTTGAACTGCAGCTTGGTGAATTTCTTTAACTTTATGTTCAAGACCAAAGGACTTTAATTTTTCAAAGTTAGCACCATACGTATTCGTTTGAATGACGTCTGCACCAGCTTCGATATAAGAACGATGAATCCGCTCGACCTTATCTGGATGAGTAAGATTGTATGCTTCCGGACAAGTATCAAGACCTTCCGAGTAGAATATTGTTCCAATAGCGCCATCAGCTACTAAAACGTTGCTCTTTAATTGGTTCAGTAAATGACTCATTGAAAGCCTCCTTTAAAGCGTAGTTAAAATCTGCGATGAGTTCTTCTGAATTCTCAAGACCTACACTTAAACGGAATAACCCGAAAGTGATGCCACGTTCACGTCTCACATCTTCTGGCACTGCTGCATGAGACATTGTTGCGGGATGTGATAGGATAGTTTCTACACCACCGAGACTCACTGATACAAGTGGTAAAGTAAGAGAATCGACGAACTTTTGTGCTTTAGATTCATCTTTAAGTCGGAAACCTATCACTGCACCTCCAGTTGAAGCTTGCTTGAGATGTGTAAGATTATTTCCCGGGTAATACACCTCAGAAATCTCCTCTCTTTGACTCAAAAATTGAACAAGGCGTTCAGCATTATGAACAGATTGTTTAAAACGAACTGGTAATGTTTTAAGATGTTTTGCAAGTGCCCAACTATCATATGCAGAAAGGGCTGTGCCCGTGCCGTTCTGTAATAAGTACAATGCATTTGCAACCTCTCTATTATTAGTAATTGCTGCACCTGCAATTAAATCGCTATGTCCACCTAGAAATTTAGTTGCACTATGAATAACTATGTCAGCGCCTAGTGCTAAAGGTGATTGACCCAAAGGTGTCATAAACGTATTATCAACAGCTAATAGTATCTTATGTTCCTTTGCTAGCGTTGCTACAGCATGAATATCTGTAATTTTGAAAAGTGGATTTGAAGGCGTCTCTACATAGATGAGTTTTGTGTTTGATTGAATAGCTTCAGTGATATGATCTATATGTGTAGCGTTAACTGTAGTAAATTCAATATTGAATCGATTGAGTATTTGTTCAGTTAATCTAAATGTGCCCCCGTAAACATCATCAGGTAAAATAACATGATCCCCTGCGTTTAATGTGAGTAAAACGGCTGAAATTGCAGCAATGCCTGAAGCATAAGCAAATCCATATTTACCACCTTCTAAACGTGCAAGTTTCTCTTCAAGTAAAGTTCGGTTAGGGTTACCACTTCGTGCATAATCATATTGAGTCTCACCGCCTAACACTTTTTGATGGAATGTAGATGAATCGTAAAGTGGCGGGTTAGCTGAGTCGTAGTCATTACCTCTACGCACATCGAATATTACTTCTGTTTCTTTAGATAAACTCATGAAATCACTCCTACTTTAGAATTCTCTAATGCTTGAATTATGTCAGCTTCTATATCGTTATAATCTTCTATACCTACGGACAATCTGATGAGATATTCATCAATGCCACGTTTGTCTTTTTCCTCATCTGGCATATCAACGTGTGTTTGTGTATAAGGGAAGGTGATAAATGTTTCTGTACCACCTAAGCTTTCTGCAAATATACAAATTTCTAAATTTTCTAAAAATTTAGCGACGCTATATGCTTGGTTCAGTCTTAAACTAAGCATGCCTGTTCGTCCACTATATAAAACTTCATCAATTGAATCTGACTGGCGACATCGTTGTGCAAGTTTTTGAGCATTTTCTTGGGAACGCTCTATGCGAAGATGTAATGTCTTTAGACCTCTTTGTAAAAGATAACTATCAAGAGGTGATAGAGTTGCTCCAATCATATTATGGAATTGATTCAATTGTTCAGCTAATTGAGCATCCTTAACAGTTACAACTCCAGCTAACACATCGTTATGTCCGCCAATATATTTTGTTGCTGAATGCAGAACGATATCTGCACCTTCTTCGAGTGGTGTCGAAAGATAAGGTGTTAAAAAAGTGTTGTCGATAATTGTTAATAGTTGATGTTTTTTGCTAAGGATATAATATGGTTCTACATCAATTTCAATCATTTGTGGATTTGAGATTGGTTCAATAAATAATGCTCTAGTTTGTGGAGTGATGTTTTTTTCCACTTCTTCATAATTTAAAAAGTCTACATATTTAAACTTCAAACCATATTGTTTTTCGTAAAAATCGAATAACCGAAATGTTCCACCATATAGGTCAAATGCAACGAGAATTTCATCACCTGGTTTGAATATATTACATATTAACTGAATCGCCGCCATACCACTGGAAGTAGCAAATGAAGCAATGCCTTTTTCAAGTTGTGCAAAAGCTTCTTCAAAGGCTGTTCTTGTTGGATTTTTCGTTCGTGTATAATCATAGCCTGTTGATTCACCTAGGTGAGGATGCTGATATGCAGTAGATAAATATATTGGATTGGCAATTGCGCCAGTGTGATCTTGTGTTAAAGCAATTTGAGCTAAATCTGTATCCTTCATAGCTAGCTCCTCCTATTCAGTAAAAATAAAAAAGCTTCCGTCCTTTAGACCCGAATAATTCGGATGTAAAGGACGAAAGCTTAAACTTCGCGGTACCACCTTTGTTTGCTACTTTATTACTAAAGTAACCTCAATCAGTACGCCATAGTGTTAAAACAGTATACTGAAAATAGCTGATACACAATCTTCTTATCGTAACATCATTAAATAAAACAAAAACTCATTTAATCCATATGTGAATAAATGAGTATTAACGATAAATTGTGACGTATAAAATTTCCAGTACGCCATTTAACATCAATGTTAATACTGTATCGCTATAACGGGCGAACCCGTTGATACCTCATATTGGCATCAACACTCCAAGGCCATTTTCAAACTTTCTTTCAATGCCTTCTCTCAGCGTGTGAAGACTCTCTGTATAAGCAGTGTAAGTTTTACTTTCCTTTTTACAGTGTGTAAAATGTTTTTTAAATTGTTAATACATAGATTACATAGTTTGAATTTATTTGTCAATTATTTTTCTGAAAATTTTGATTTAACAATTAATTTATTATCAGAAATACATCTGAAAATATGTGACGTAATAAGCTTCATATTAAGCCATTAGTATTAATTTGAAAGGCTTGTATTATTGGATTGAACTTTTTTAAAATAAGTAATGAATCAATGAGGATTGATTATTCATTAGAGATACTTAAATTAAGATAGAAAGATGTGGAAAAGAGATGGCATATACAGATGATCAGAGGTTGAAAATGAATAATGATGATAGTGTGCAATTTATTGAACTAGAATTAATTAGACCTAATCCTTATCAGCCACGTAAGACGTTTGAAGAAGAACGACTCAATGATTTAGCTTCATCAATTCAACAACATGGTATATTACAGCCTATTGTATTACGTCAAACTGTTCAAGGTTACTATATTGTTGTGGGTGAGCGACGATTTAGAGCATCTAAGTTGGCGGGATTAACAGAAGTGCCAGCTATTATTAAAGAACTATCTGATGAAGATATGATGGAATTGGCAATTATTGAAAATTTACAGAGAGAAGATTTAAATGCCATTGAAGAAGCAGAAAGTTATAAAAAAATGATGACAGATTTGAATATTACACAACAAGAGGTTGCGAGACGATTAGGTAAGTCACGTCCTTATATTGCCAATATGCTTAGGTTATTACAGTTACCTAAAAATGTTGCTCAAATGGTTCAACACGGGGCGTTATCTAGTGCTCATGGGCGTACGTTATTAACTTTGAAAGACGCCAGTAAAATAAAAAAGACGGCAAAACAAGCCGCTCAGGAGTCTTGGAGTGTAAGGTATTTAGAGGAGTACGTCAATGGTTTAGTCAGTAAAGACATCTCAAGGAAAGTTGACAAAGAGACTAAGGAAAGTAAACCTAAAATGATTCAACAGCAGGAAAGATTTTTAAAAAAGCAATATGGTGCGAAAGTAGATATTTCGACATCTAAAAATGTCGGGAAAATCACGTTTGAATTTAAATCTGAAGCAGAATTCAAACGCTTGATTCGTCAACTTAATAAAGATTATAAGGAATATTAAAAAATTAGCCTTTATAAATAGGAAGCATATACATAGTTTTATAAATATACCTCAAAAGGATAGTGTTTTAAAACCATAGACGTATTATCTAAATGAATAAATTAAGTTATAATAAATGAATTATGAAAAAAATGAAAGGGAGGGCATATTTTATATGAATCAACTTAAACATATTTTATCTTCATTGTTCGAACCTTTAACAAAGGTTGAAACATATGAAAATTTAATTACTAAAGTAATAATGATTTTAATTTATATCCTTGTAGCGATTGTTGTTATAGCAATTTTGAATAAGATTATTGAGCAAGCATTTAAAATTCAAAATAAAAGCAAAAAAGGAAATAAAAAACGTTCAAAAACACTGATTTCTCTTGTACAAAACATAGTAAAATATATCGTATGGTTTGTTGTTATCACAACAATTTTAAGTAAGTTTGGTATTAGCGTCGAAGGTATCATCGCTAGTGCTGGAGTTGTAGGTATTGCAGTTGGTTTCGGTGCGCAAACAATAGTAAAAGATATTATTACAGGTTTCTTTATTATCTTTGAAAATCAATTTGATGTGGGTGACTATGTTAAAATCAATAGTTCAGGAACTACGGTAGCAGAAGGTACTGTGAAATCTATTGGTTTAAGATCAACGCGAATTAATACAATTTCGGGAGAACTGACTATTTTACCTAATGGTAGCATGGGGGAAATTACGAACTTTTCAATTACAAATGGGACTGCTATTGTAGAACTACCAGTATCAGTTGATGAAAATATAGATCAAGTTGAAAAGAAACTCAATCGTTTATTTGTTTCTTTACGTAGTAAATATTACTTATTTGTCAGCGATCCAGTTGTTGATGGCATTGATGCGATAGAATCTAATAAGGTTACTATACGAATTTCAGCGGAAACAATTCCTGGTGAAGGATTTTCAGGCGCTCGTATTATTCGTAAGGAAGCTCAAAAAATGTTTAGACAAGAAGGTATTCGCATGCCACAACCAGTCATTTCAAATTATAATGAAGAAAAAAGCTAATCATCATTGGAGGTCATTTCATGACGTCAAAGTATGGAATAAATGATATAGTAGAAATGAAAAAACCACATGCATGTGGAACAAATCGTTTTAAGATTATTAGAATGGGTGCTGATATTCGTATTAAATGTGAACATTGTCAGCGCAGTGTTATGATTCCACGGCAAGTGTTTAATAAGAAAATGAAAAAAGTTCTTGAATCTCATCAAGACAAAGAAAGTTAGGAGAATGAATAATGGCTTTAACAGCAGGTATCGTAGGTTTGCCTAACGTAGGTAAGTCTACCCTATTTAATGCAATTACTAAAGCTGGCGCATTAGCAGCAAACTATCCCTTCGCAACGATTGATCCCAATGTTGGTATCGTTGAAGTGCCAGATTCACGTTTAATAAAATTAGAAGAAATGGTTCAACCTAAAAAAACAATTCCTACAACTTTTGAGTTTACTGATATTGCAGGTATTGTTAAAGGTGCATCTAAGGGCGAAGGTTTAGGAAATAAATTCCTTTCACATATTCGTGAAGTAGATGCTATATGTCAGGTGGTTCGTGCGTTTGACGATGAGAATGTAACACATGTATCAGGGCGTGTTAATCCGCTTGATGACATAGAAGTCATTAATATGGAACTTGTTTTAGCAGATTTAGAATCTGTTGAAAAACGTTTACCGAAAATAGAGAAGATGGCTCGTCAAAAAGATAAAACAGCTGAGATGGAATTACGTATATTAACACAAATTAAAGAAGCGTTAGAAGACGGTAAACCAGTACGCAGTATTGATTTCAATGAGGATGATCAAAAGTGGGTTAATCAAGCTCAGTTATTAACATCTAAGAAAATGTTATACATTGCTAATGTTGGCGAAGATGAAATTGGAGATAAAGATAATGATAAAGTGAAAGCAATTCGTGAATATGCAGCAAACGAAGATTCAGAAGTTATCGTTATTAGTGCAAAAATCGAGGAAGAAATCGCTACATTAGATGATGAAGATAAAGAAATGTTCTTAGAAGATTTAGGCATCGAAGAACCAGGTTTAGACAGACTCATTAGAACAACATATGATTTGTTAGGTTTATCTACTTACTTTACTGCCGGTGTGCAAGAAGTGCGCGCTTGGACATTTAAACAAGGAATGACTGCACCACAATGTGCTGGAATTATTCACACTGATTTTGAACGTGGTTTTATTCGTGCAGAGGTAACAAGCTATGAAGATTATGTACAACATGGTGGCGAAAATGGTGCTAAAGAAGCGGGAAGACAACGTTTAGAAGGTAAAGATTACATCATGCAAGATGGGGATATTGTTCATTTCCGTTTTAATGTTTAACTTAAAGCATGTATTTATATTAATGAGGCACTCTAAGATTAGAAGCAAATTCTAGTTTTAGGGTGTTTTTTTGATAATAAAATTGAAAATTAGGAGATAAATTAGTCAGCATACTACAATGATAATTACTAATGATGCAATCATTTGTAGTTAGGAAATAGAATTATTTATTAATAGAGCAATGAAGCTTTCCATCAAACTTTCATTGCTCTTATGTAAGGATTCCAAATTCTTAAAAAAATGGAATGATTTTGCTTGCTTTAATGATGTCTTGTGTACTAAAAAATTGTTTGCCTTCACCAGTGTATGCGGGTTCGAGAACTAAATTTGCTTTAGCGCAGTATAGCCATTCTGGGTGAATGCCACTATTTAAGATATCTTGAAACTCTTGGAAATCTTTATTCCAATCTAAATTTAATCTCATGAAAAACACCTCATATGTATTTTAGAACAAACGTTCGTTAAAGTGAAGTGTTTTTGTTCGTATGTGTTCGTATTTATGAAGTGAACCAAGACGAATTCACATTTTCGTCAATATAATTTGCATCGACATTTTGATTTAATTCAGGAGAGTAGTAACTATTTGTATATTGCCATAGCACTTTCTCTCGGTTTGGTTCCTCAGCTTGATATGCTGCTAACCAGTAGCCATCATATGAACTGACAGCATTTGATGCATGATTTAACATGAAATTTTCATATGAATAAAAAAGGATCTTCTTGTTTCCAGCAAGCTTTCTCATTTCGTTTGCCCATGCTTGTGTCGCTGTTTCATCATCTCCGGATTTAACGGTTTGTTCTTCATAATCATTAATGTAAAAGGCGGCTTTGGGAGCACGTTGAGATAAAGTTTTAGCTTCATAACGTGCATCTTTTGGACTTTCGTACATGCTATAAGAGTACACGCCGTATTTCATTTTATTTTGTTCTAATAATTCTGCATTTTTTTCAAAAGTCTTATCAACGTATTCTGAACCGTACTGTGCTCTTAAAATAATAAAATCATAATTTTTCTTTAGTTGTTTTATTTGTTCATTAGTTAAAAGTCCTTGCCATTCAGAAATATCTAAGACTCTTTCACCATTATTTGTTTCAGTAATATTAGATTCAGCAGAGAAAGTAGAACGATTTTGTGTTTTATGAGGTTGCTTTTTAGGATGGTCTTTTAAGTATTGTTGATAGCCATACCCCATTGTACCTTTTTCGCTTACAGAAGATGAAGATGCTTGTGCTTGAGTATCTATAAAATTAAGGCTAGTAGCGAAAATTGAAAGTGAAATGATTGAGTAAGAAAATTTCTTTAACATAAACGACTCCTTTATAATGAATTTAATATTAAGTGCAATTATATGAAATATAATTTTGATGTTATTATAACTAAAATGAAGTATCAACTATCTATTAAGTAACATTAATATAATTTGAATATAAAGTAATGTATAACATAAATAGGATGATTGCGTTTGAACAACGAGGGCAGTCTCAGAGGAGTCTTAAACCAATAATATGTATTGATATTTTCAAAAATAAATAATGCTCATCAATATTTAAGGGTAAGATTCATCTGAAATTGATTGTAAAAAGTAAAGCTCTATGCTATAATTCTTTTCTGTGAGTAATGAAAATTATTCCTTGCTTATCACATTAAATATTGATAAGCCGTATAGACCACAAGGAGGTGCAAATAAACTATGAGAACATATGAAATTATGTATATCGTACGTCCTAACATTGAAGAGGATGCTAAAAAAGCGTTAGTTGAACGTTTCAATGGTATCTTAGCTTCAGAAGGATCAGAAGTTTTAGAAGAAAAAGACTGGGGTAAACGTCGCCTAGCTTATGAAATCAATGATTTCAAAGAAGGTTTCTATAACATCGTACGTATTAAAACTGATAACAATAAATCAACTGACGAATTCCAACGTTTAGCTAAGATTAATGATGATATCATTCGTTACATCGTTATTCGTGAAGACCAAGATAAGTAATAATTTAGATGGGGGCGTTTAAATGTTAAATCGAGTTGTATTAGTAGGTCGTCTAACGAAAGATCCAGAATACAGAACCACACCCTCAGGCGTAAGTGTAGCGACATTTACTCTAGCAGTTAATCGTACTTTCACGAATGCTCAAGGGGAACGCGAAGCTGACTTTATTAACTGTGTAGTCTTCCGTAGACAAGCAGAAAATGTAAATAACTACTTGTCTAAAGGTAGTTTAGCTGGCGTTGATGGTCGCATACAATCACGTAGTTATGAAAATCAAGAAGGTCGTCGTATTTTTGTTACTGAAGTCGTATGTGATAGTGTTCAGTTCCTTGAACCTAAAAACGCACAACATGGTGGCCAACGTTCACAGAACAATAATTTCCAAGACTACGGTCAAGGATTTGGTGGTCAGCAATCAGGACAAAATACATCTTATAACAACAATAATTCATCAAACTCAAATCAGTCGGATAATCCGTTTGCAAATGCTAATGGACCGATTGATATCAGTGATGATGATTTACCATTCTAATAATGAACGAATAAAATAAAATAAGTCAAAGGAGGCAGTTAACCATGGCAGGTGGACCAAGAAGAGGCGGACGTCGTCGTAAAAAAGTATGCTATTTCACAGCAAATGGTATTACACACATCGACTATAAAGACACTGAATTATTAAAACGTTTTATCTCAGAACGTGGTAAAATTTTACCACGTCGTGTAACAGGCACTTCAGCGAAATATCAACGTATGTTGACTACAGCTATCAAACGTGCTCGTCATATGGCTTTATTACCATATGTTAAAGAAGAACAATAATATATTATTTATTGTAAAACCCCGTAAGTATAGGCTTACGGGGTTATTTTTATGTTTTGGAATATTTAAAAAGGGCAGAATAAGGGCATGATGTGAAAGTTTTAGAAATTTAGTCATAAAAAAAGAGGCAACCGTCAGTAACAGTTAACCTCAAGTACACTCCGCAGATGTGTACCGCTATTTGAATATAATATTAATCTATTTTCAGATAGAAATCAAGGTTATTGATGAAATTTTTTAATCCTCTTAATTTAGGTCTCGCTTGAACACCAATAATTTTATCGTAAGTAGATTCGCTTATTTCTGAGCGTAAATAATCAAGAAATTGCTCGAATTGTCTTATAATTCTTTGAAGTTCTGTCTTAGAATAAGATAGACCAGAACAAATTAGTATTAATAAAATTAGATAATCGATTATTCTATCGAAATCTAAATTGTTTATACCCATTTTTACCCCTAAATATTCTTTTAACCTACTACTTGTTTCGCCAGTTTTAAATCTACAGTCATAAAGTGTGCCATTATGAGCTATAGCATTTCTTAATCCTTTCATGCAATCAATAATATCACCTAATATATCTTTACTTTGATCGAATGCTGGTGAATATAGTTTTAATTGTTTTTGAGCTTCTATATTCAAATTAGAAGACATACAACGAGTGAAAAATACTAGATTACCTAAAGTGAATAACTCAAACACTGCATATAGTGGCACAGGTCTATCTTGGTGTATGTAATGGTAAATATAAGGTTTTGAATTACAATGTTCATGAATCATATCGTAAATATCTCTTCTTAGTCTCGTAGTGTTTTTTAAATGTTTTTTATATTTGGAACTGCCAGGACTGTAACTTTTATAGTATGTTAATGATTTTTGAAATAAATTATCTAAATCAAATCCGGAGTTTAAGCAAACTATTTCTAACAGTCTATTTTTAATAGCAGTTTCGCAAAACATAACATGTTTATAGAAAAGACTTTTGATTTCTGTATCGAAATTGTACAAAGCTTGTAACTCGCTGAATTCTTCAAAATTAAGCTCCTCTTCTTTGTTCAAAAAGAAATTATATCCTTTAAATCCATGAAAATAACCGATGTTTCGTAACTGGATTTTTTCTTTACTACCACCTATCTGAATGTTTTTATTATCTCTGATATGCCTCATCAAACCATCAGTAGTTTTAGGCTTTTTTCTTTCCATAGTATTAATTTTCAACCCTCTCTAGTTTATTCATCATATCTTTAGCCATTTGATCAGTAACATGTGTGTATATCTCTAGGGTGGTTTTATAGTCTGAGTGTCCTACACGCTCTTGTATAGCTTTTAGGTTAATCCCTAAATGCGCAAGTGTGGATATATGCGTGTGACGTAATGTGTGCGTTGTAACACGTTTCTTTATTGAACTAATATCAGTAGCCACTTTGATAATATTGTTTATTTTATTCAAGTCGATAGGACTACCAGCTGTATTTGTAAATATGTACCCTCTATCAATAAAATCTTCATTCCACTGGTTTTCTTTCTTATTATCCAAAATAAGTGTTTTAAGTAAGTTGATACTTTGGATAGTTAGTCCTATTGTTCTATAACTTTTATTTGTTTTAGTAGTTTCTTTTACTCCAAACGCTCCTGTTTCTTTATCAGTTACCCAATTAATTGTACCGTCGATATCTAGCGTTTTATCTTCATAGTTTATATTTTCTCTCTTTATTGCAAGTAGTTCACCGATACGCATGCCATTAGCAATTTGAAACTGTACTATAGCTTTGACCCTGTTGTAGTTACGTTTGCGAGATGGATGGTTTTTATGCTTAATTAGATAGTCGAAACAATCCAATAACTCTTTAACTTCACTATCTTCTAAATAGTTGTTTCGTTTAGCTTGTAGTTCATCTCTAGTTTTAGCTTTTTTAGGGATATCAATTTTATCTAGTACACTTATATCTTGTAGATCATAGTATTTAAAGGCATATTTGAACACAGAACGGATAATGATAACTAGTGATTGAACATGACCTTTACTATGTAATTTAGCTCACTCGTTAATAATATCTTGTAGGTATGTATGTGTGATATTGTTTATCAGCACTTCTTTATCAATAGCATTTTTAACTGTGTTTGTATTGCGAATCTTTTCTTTAATAGTTGTAGCTTTAGAACCAGAATGATTTTTATAATGTTCTAACCACTCATCACATGCGACATGAAAGTTAATGACTTTAATGTTGTTTGGCGTCTTGTCATTTAGCTTTGCCTCTATACGCTCATTTAAGCGCTTCTGAGCCTCCTTTTGTAACTGCTTACCATTCTCTTATTAAGAACCACGCTAACACGTCGCCATTTGTTTGTGAGAGGGTCTTTGTACTTCTCATAATAGCGATATTGTACATCACCATGTTTGTTAGTAAATTTCTCATGCCACATGTGTAAAAGTCTCCTTTGTTTAATTACTCATCATCTTCTAATAAATTTGTTACATTAACCGTTATTTCTTTTGTAGTAGGGTTAATGCTTACATCCTCTCCATAGCCTAATGATTTTAATTGAATAGTATCGTTTACTAATTTTAATGCTATTTCAACATGTTGATAATCTTGCAAAATTAACAAAGTATCTTCATTTGTCACAACATCATGTGATCCTTTTCCGTTAATAGTAACTTTCCAATCATTGAAATACATTCTACATTTCTCCTTTATTAGCTATTTGTTTAAGTAAACTGATGATTTCATTATTTTGTTCTATTATCTTTTTGTTTTGTTTCAGTTGTTCATCTAATATTTTTATAACAACAAAGTTTTGATTGATTAACTCATATGTGAAAACAGTTGTTCCATCTTTTGTTGTTGAAAAACTGCTCAATCGCGTCATAAAACTGTCGATATGTTTGCCTGGTTCGTTTTTTAAAATAGCATTTTCTGTAATTGAGGTAACTTCGTCTAAACCGTGTTTTAACATAGTGCGTTTCATATAATCGAACAAGCTAACTTTGTCGTCCTTTTGCGGTGTAGAAGCGTTGAAATCATTTAGTGCTTTTCTTTTTTCATCAATAGATAGTTTTTTATAATAAGATTTTTCTTCTTTTGTTAAGGTAGCTACATATCGACCTTCAGTCATACTTTCTTTGAAAGTAAGTCTGTTTTTGGGTATTTCTTTCATTCTATATTTCCCCTTTGTTCATTTTTATATTATTTATGATTTTCATCATTATATATTCTTTGAATTACTGAATTTACTATCTCACTTAACATTTTTTTATCGCTTTCTGATAAAACTTCATTAAAACCAAAAGAATTTTTGTTATCTATGCCACTATAAAACAGCTTATATTCAGACTGATTTAATAGCCATTTTAAATCAAAATAAGGCTCATCTATTTCCTCAATTTTGTATTGATTAAATTTATTCATAGTCAGTTTAATTTCTTTTCTTTGAATTTTACTTGAATGCTTTTTTTGTTCTTCTTTGAATTTTTTAACAAACTCGTCATATTCTGTTCTCAATTGTTCATAACTTATTTTTTTGTTTTCACTAAATATAGTTAGTAATTTTTCAATATCATCATGCATTTCAGATTGATCCATAAACAATACATACCAGAACAAGATATTCTTAGATGGAAAACGCTTGCCATTTTCTAATTTACTAACATATACATCTGATACACCTAAGTATTTTGAAAGGGTAACTAAAGTTAAATCTTCTTCTTTTCTAAATTTTTTAAGAATGTTTGAAAAATCTTCAAGACTATTTTGTTTCATATTTTTATCAATTCTCCTGTAAATATCCTATTGTCTATGCTGATTATTATACTTTCATTCTTATTGTTCGTAAACAGTTAAATGAAAACTTGCCAAAAGGAAATTGAGATGCTGCTATAAATTTGTAAACAAAATTAAAGTTCACAAACGTTTAACGTGAGGAGGTATTTTCATGATTGCTAAAGTGAATCATTTGAAACGTTTGATTGCATTTGAGGGATTGAGTTTAAAAGATTTTGCAAATGAAATAGAAGTAAATTCTAACTTTTTGAATTCCATTGTTAATGGTAAAAGAACGACTTCCTCAAAAACAACACACGTTACAGGGTGTAGATTATTAAAAAAGAAGCATATTAATGATTACATCCAAGACCAAAAGAAAAAAGTAATAGATGAAAGTGTATTAAGCGCTAACGAGTTATTGCATTTATTAACTAATTCAGCTATTGGTGATGAGACTGAAACTAAGGAAGTTGTAGTCAAACGTGGTGAATACAAGGAAAATCCACAAAATGGAAAAGTGCAACTTGTTTACAATGAATATGTTCAGCTAGTAGAAGTCCCTATTAAACCAAGTGATCGTTTGAAAGCTCGTGATATGCTTGGGAAATACCATAAATTATTTACTGAGAGAAAAGAGTTTACTGGTGATACGCCAGTAATTGTTAATATTGGCGAATGGAGTGAGGGCAATGAAGAAGATAAACAGAGAGCATTAGATAAAATAAATGAAAACTATCCTAATAGAACAATGATTGTGGATGATATACCGTTAGAGGATTAAATAGAGCCTATCTGAAAATATTCAGATGGGCATTTTTTGATTTTAATTGAGATATTATTTTGATATTATTTAAATAAATTAATAAATGGTAATTTAAAAGGGGTGAGATTATGTTAAATAAAAATGTTAAATATCCTCATGTTAAGATATTATTTGATATTGTAGGCATTATTTCAAGTATTAGTATTTTATTATTAATAGCCTTTAATTTATATTTAAAATTCGAAAGTAATGGAAATGTAGAGATAGGAGTTAAGTGGAACGAGAGTAGTTTATATATAGGACTTACTTTGTTAGTTTTTATCATTTTTTGCGCTATTATCTCTTATGTTCTTAAGTTTATTAAAAGGAATTAAATCAAAAATAAAAGGGGTTTTTAGTTTTGAAAAAAGCTTTATTTCTTTTACTAGATGAATTTGCAGATTGGGAAGGTGCACATTTGTCTTCAATTTTAAATCAAGATGATAGTTGGTCTGTAAGTACTGTTTCTATTGAAAAAAATGTATCTTCTTTAGGTGGCTTTTCTGTTTTAGTAGATTATATTATTGGTGACGAACCTAAAGATTATAATCTGTTAGTTATGGTTGGAAGTAATTCTTGGGATAATGATTCTGAGAAGCTTTTGGATTTTGTTGAAGAAGCATTTAACAAAAAGATAGTAATTGGTGCTATATGTGGTGCAGTTGATTATTTAGCTAGAAATGGTCTTTTAAATAAATATAAACATACTGGTAATTCAGTTTATATTTGGCAAAATTATAAAAAATATAAACCTGAGAATGAGTTTTTAGAAAAACAGAGTGTTAGTGATAATTTGCTTATAACAGCAAATGGTACAGCACCACTTGAATTTACTGAATCAGTTTTAAGAGAGATTGATTTTGATGTTGATGAAAATATTGAAAAGACAATGTTTATGAAAAGGTTTGGCTTTTATAAATATTGTGAAAAATACGGGAATCCATATTTATAAGTTAAATGTATTTTGGGTGTTTTGAAACGAGTTTTTTCTTGTCTTAACAATATATAGGAATAATACAGAGATTAAAAATAAATGTAAGTATAATGTATAAACCTTTTATAAACACAAAAGTAGACGATTATCATTTACAATTATAGTTTTCTTAAAGATAATGAATGTATCTACTGAAATGTACTACTCAAAATTGAGTATCCTTTAAAAAGACTGTATCCGTTAGATGTAGTCTTTTTAACTTGTCAAAACTATACATTTCATAATTCGATAAGGTTATCGACTGCAACTATAAGTCCACGTGTTAACAGTGCCTTAAAAATAATAAAGTGGTTTGATATTAGAATAAAGGGTACCTCTAATTTGAGGCACCCTTTTGTATATAACTGAGCCAAATGTAGCTTCGTTAAATGTGTCCATAAGTGGACGTATTAGCTATTTAGATTAATATCCTCAAATTTGGGGATATTGGTTTATACACAGCCCAAATGTGGGTTCAGTAATAGAACTGATTAGCTAAATATATATATATATATTTAATTGGCTCAAATGTGAGCGTATTAATTAATAATACAAATGCTGACGCACTAAGTCAGTGCATTAGAAAACGACAATATCCGTTTTCTAATTTCTGAAAAGCTGAATGTGGCTTGTCTAAATTATGTATTTGCGTAGTGAGAAATACAATTTTGAAGTATTTTAGTGCATGTGAATTGATGTAATAATTTGTGACGTTAGCTACATGAGTATTCGATAAAGAGAGTAGGGAAACACGACGTCTTAAGTAACCTGATCTAAGAAACGAACAAAATATTCAACCATGTATTGTAACTTGTAATGTTAGATAAGTGAATGTAGCTACACCAGTGTTTATTGATAATATTGGTGAAAATGATGAGTAGAATGAGATTGATTTAGAAAGGTTGGGTAAGTAATATCCAAATGCTGATTTTCATATTGATGATATAGGAAGATTTGAGGAGTGAATAAAACGCTAAGCCTATGTGGTTTGGCGTTGTTGTGCTATAAATGCTGTCGTTACGATTATTATAAAACGAAAAAATATATGAATAGTTCACTTCTTTTTATAATAGATAAAAGAGTTTTACTTTTGATGTTTTCCTTTATAAATGTTGTGAATAATTATTAAAGTTCCAAATGATGAACTTAAAAGTAAACTTATTACTAAGAAATTAGGATTATCTTTTATTGAATTGTTATTCATTTTATCTAATGAATAACTAAAATTGAGTAGTGTTAAAGTTAACGGTACAATTGATATTAAATATTGTATTAAACTTTTATTTAGGAATTTGAACATTTTTCCTTCTCGGTTATAATCATCATTATACAACAACCATAATATTATACTCATCAAGGCTACTAATATAATTATTGCCATAGTAGTATTAAAAAAGTTGACCGTAGCCACAATTAATAAAATAGAAAATGCTAAAAAAGGAAGACATATTAATGAAAGTGCTGCAATGATTTCATGATAGTACTTTTTACACATCGGATTCGATCACCACCTATCTTTTTATATACTTTATTATTACATATAAATTTAAATAATGATACTAATATTTAAATTTATGTATAAATATAGTGGAAATTATTATTTAGATATTGATAGTCTGGAGTTACAATTTATTTTCAATTAAAACTATTATTTTTACGCTGAGAAACGTCCTGTGTTGCAGTGAGAAATAAGTCTGCGTAACTATTGTATGTTCAGTAAAGATATAATGTCGTGAATTAAGATTTGTTGAAACTAAGGAAAGAATGATAGTTACTACATATATAACTGTGAAATTATTGTGAAAAAATGAGGTGTGTGATTTGAAAAATACTAAGGTAAAAGAAATTTTAATTTTAGTTTCCATCATAATTGCAATAATATTATTTGTATTTGTTGTAGGTTATATTATTAGTTATTTTGATCCTAAACATAGTATCACTGGTTATTCTATAGCTATAAGTTTCATTGGAGTATTTGCAACGTTTGGTGGTGCTTATTTAGGTGCAAAGATATCAGGAGAAAATGCGAACAACTTGTCAAAGAAAGAAAATATGATTAATGATTTAAGAAGTACTTTGCATAATAATAATAGGATTTTAGATGAATTTAATTATAAAGGATTACCTATCGATTTAGAGTTACTTTTGAATACTAGAAGCTTTAGTAATGTTTTAGATATTAATAATTGTCATATAAAAATTATGAAATTAAAATCTGAATATGATTACTTTGTTAAAACGAACAATTTTGAAAACGTTTTTCCGTTAATTTCTTATCAATTTGATATTTTGACTCATAAATTAGATGATTTTCAAAGATATTCATTTAATATTATTGATAAAATAAATAAGCAATTACATAAAATTTTAGTTCAAAGAGGGTATAAGAGTTTCGCAGTATACGGCTATGATTCTGGGTTAAGTATTTATAAAGATGAGGGAACGAATGATATAATAGTTGAAATAAAATATAAAAATAATCTAGAAAAAGTCAAAGTAGATATAAGAGAAGTAAACAAAGCGTATAATAATAAAGATATTGAAAATATTAATCACTCTTTAATAAAGGCTAGAGAATGCTGGAATAATTTTCAATTTAAAACAAAAAAAGATATTAGAAATTATATTGCTGAGTATTATGGCGAATATATTTAAATGATATATATTTAACTCTATAATTGAAGAGAGATATAAATCATTAGTGAAAGAATGTATATAAATGAGGATATAAATTTCAAGGAAAAAACATCATTATGAAATAAAAGGTAAGAGTGTGTACATTAATTTTATTAAACTTATTCGTTGCCTCAAATATCTTTTGTTTTTCAATTTTAACATTTTACACACAATTGATTAGACAATTTAAATTTTGATATAAAAATAAATATAGCAACTTAAATAAGCATTCATAATCATTTGTTATTACATACTTACACGGTGATAAAAAAGGGCATAATTTTGAAACTAAGGGCAAGTATATGAACTTAAATTTGATTAGTACATCAATATAACCACTGTCACATAAGTGTTTTGAGAACTTATGGAATGTTATAAAATCTATCTATATAAAAGAAGAACAATAATATATTATTTATTGTAAAACCCCGTAAGTATAGGCTTACGGGGTTGTTTTTGTATAAAGAAAACCATGCGCTATGCGTATGGTTCAGAAAAGGTTTTACCGTTATCTAAAAAAACATCTCATCATGCTAGAATATATATTGGTCAGCCAACCAAAATATTCAACACGAGGAGATGCTTTTTTATGTCATCTGACACAAACAGTTTAGCACATACAAAATGGAATTGTAAGTATCACATAGTCTTTGCACCAAAATATAGAAGACAAGTGATATACGGAAAAATCAAAAGAGATATTGGAGTTATTTTACGTCAACTATGTGAAAGAAAAGGCGTAGAAATAATAGAAGCAGAAGCATCTAAAAATCATATTCATATGTTAGTTAGTATTCCACCTAAATTAGGAGTATCCTCATTTGTTGGATATTTAAAAGGTAAAAGCAGTTTAATGATTTTTGATAGACATGCTAATTTAAAATATAGATATGGAAATAGAAAGTTTTGGTGTAAAGGATTTTATGTAGATACAGTAGGTAGAAATAAAAAGGTAATTGAAAATTACATTCGTAATCAATTACAAGAAGATATCGTTGCAGATCAAATTTCAATGGAAGAATACCTAGATCCCTTTACAGGAGAAGAAATTAAAAAAAGACGAAAAAAATAGTACCCCTTTAGGGGTGCTGGGAAAGTAGTGCAGTTGGCTGACCTATCAGTGCCCTTTTAGGGCTGGCCAGTAAGAAAGGCTTATAGCCGTAGAACAAAGCACCCGTTCATACGGGTGGTTTTGATTGTGTTTTGGAATATTTAAAAAGGGCAGAAAAAGCAGTGAATTTGAAAGCTAGATTTTTAGATACATATCCTTCGACGATATTTCAGTAATGTTATGAGATTGAATCCCAAAATGAGTTAAGATTATGCGTTGTAAAGTGGTTTAAAATGGAACATCTTAGTTTATTATATTTACCTTCCTAAAACTACGTCATCAATTTATTTTTTAAAGCATTTGATACGGTGCGTTGAAAAAATGGTTAGGTGCATAACATCTTTAAATATTGATTGATGATAATGGTTTACCATTCCAAAATTTGAAGTGGTTTGTTATGCATGCCATTTTTCTTGTTAAGTTGAGTAGTTAATTCTTCAATCTCTATATGTCTTTTAGTTCTTAAGTTATATAAAATATGTAAATTTATGTGCCACATCTTCTATTCATGATGAAAGTATCTACGTTGACATCAAGATGTCATTTTATCAATTAGTATACCTATGGGGTTATACTTTGAAGTTGTAGCACCATCATTAACATTTAATGTTTGTAATTTTGTTTTTTATTAGAAAGCATGTTTAGAATAGCTGATAATATAGTACAGATGATTGTAACTATGATTAGTGTCGTTACTACATAGACTTGATTACTTTGAATATTAAAACCTATTTCAAAATGACCTTGTAAGTGTCCTTTTATAAAAAAGTTAAGTGTAATGATAGTGAGAATTGTTAAAAATGAAAGGAAACCTATAACTTGTATAATTTGGTTAATACGTTGAAATTTATTTTTATGTTGCATGTAAAATACCTACTTTAAATATTTTTATAAATAGTTCATTTTAGTCATCTTTAATAGCTTAACATAATAGGATTGAGGTTGATAATAATAAATATTGAAAAAATAAAAACAAAATAGCTTGTATCAGTAAAATAAAAATTCTTACAAAACGTTTAATCATTTTTGACATGGGGTATCTCATACTAGTGAATAAAATATATAAGTAAAGGAGACAATCAATTATGTTTGGATTAATAGGTATGATTATTGTCGGCGGTATCATTGGATGGATCGCAGGTTTAATTTTAGGTAAAGACGTACCAGGAGGTATTCTAGGAAATATTATTGCTGGTATTGTAGGATCATGGGTTGGTACTATGATTTTAGGTGAATGGGGACCACAATTAGGTAAAATTCACATCTTTCCAGCATTATTAGGTTCAATTATTTTAATCTTTATTATTTCATTAATTTTAAAAGCACTAAGAAAAAAATAATAAGTATAGATTAAGTTTAATTTAGGTAGAAAATGTGTTGCTTGATTATTTGAAAGTAATCAATTAACACAATTAAAGCATGTGTGTTTATCTATACGCACGTAACTCAATGATAGATGTTGATGATGTCTTTAATCGTTTGAGTTACATTAATTATAGTTATCAAAGCATCCAAACCAATAAAAATGGTGTGGGTGCTTTTTTCATGTTATAAAACATAAAAAAGGATGGCGCTGGGTTACGCCATCCAGGAGTATTATGTTCATGAATATAAAAGACTTTGTAGTTACTAAATAACTACAATTTAATATTATCAGATTGCTATTTATCTGACAACATTAAAGGTTTTGATTTTTAAAATTTCCAACAAAATTGAGAAAATTATTACTTTGATTTAAAGGCATCTGTTCGGTTTCATTCGCCATTGGTGATATGTAATAATGAATTGTAAAACGACAACGAGGAGGTTTCTTATGGACGGTTTAATTACATTTATCATTATTACATTATTGATTATTATAGTACCTGGGCCAGATTTCATTATTGTAATGAAAAACACTATTAATTCAAGTAAAATGAATGGTTTTATGGCCGCATTTGGTATTACTACGGGGCATATTTTATACTCTTCATTAGCTATTTTTGGAATTATATACATACTTACGAGTTTACACTTTGTTTTTTTAACAATAAAAATATTGGGTGCTTGTTATCTTATTTATCTCGGAATCAAAAGTATTTTGAGTGCGCACAGTTCTGTTGATTTTAGTAAACAAGCTTTAGCTGATGTTAGAAATGTGAGTTATATCACTTCTTTTAGACAAGGTTTTTTAAGTACAAGTCTTAACCCTAAGGCTTTATTATTTTATGTTAGTATATTCCCGCAGTTCCTTTCTAACGGTAATATACATATGAAATCTGAAGTTGCGTTATTTGCTTTTTCAGTTGTTGTAGTTATATGCTTATGGTTTTTATTTTGTGTATTCATCTTTCAATATATTAAATTATTATTCAGCAGACCGAGATTCAAGGCTATATTTGATTATATTGTAGGGTTTGTTTTAATTGGCTTATCTATTAATTTATTATTAAGTAAAAGTAGCTAAGTCAGAAATGAGGAGACAGAATGGAAATTTATTTAGTGAGGCATGGTGAGTCACAGTCCAATTATGATAATAAACACGGGTATCTATATTTTTGTGGACAGTTAGACGTCCCTTTGACGGAAAGGGGTATAAAAAGCGCTAAAGAACTATCTGTTTATTTTAAAAATAAATACATTGACAATGTATATGTATCAGATTTAAAAAGAACAAGGCAAACGTATGAGGAGCTATTTCCTTATGATATTCCAACAATATATACAAAGACGTTAAGAGAGCGTTCGTTAGGTGTTTTTGAAGGTAAAAATAAAGAAGAAGTTTGTAAAGACAAACGGTTCGAAAAATATTTCCGTGATCCTAATTATAAATACTTTAGACATAGCTTTTCGCAAAAAGCACCACAAGGAGAAAGTTATCAAGATGTCTATGATAGAGTGGTTACTTTCATTGAAAATGAGCTTAATCAACAGCAGAGACGTGTAGTGATAGTTGCGCACCAAGTTGTAATTAGATGTTTTTTCGTCTATTTTAAAATGATAACTAAGGAAGAAGCCTTAGCGACGGAAATTCATAATTGCTATCCATATTTAATTAAAAAAGAAATGAAGTTTTGAATACATATATAATCATGTGAGTTGTAAAATTGTAATTGCTGGCTAAATTGATATTAATTCTCTATCAAAAGGTATGATTGAGGTCTATAAACAACCGTAGCAATATTGTTATATATAATATAGGATTGTGAGTGAAGCTTGGGGCATAGATTATCGATGCCCCAGGCTTTCATAACATACAATCAGTCAAATGATAGAATTAAAAATATACACACATATCAAACCATTTTTTACAAGAGGATGGGGCCCCAACAAAGAGAATTTCACTAAGAAATTCAACAAGCAAAGCAAGTTGGGGATGGGGTCCCAACAAAGAGGATTTCACTGTAAATTCTACCTTTCTTGCCCCTTTATTTGATTAATTTATTTTATCTGAAGTAGATGGGTGCACTGAAAGTGTGACAATAGAACTAACAAGTAATGCAAGTATCGTTAAGGAAGCCATAAGCATAATGACAATTTGTCCCATAATTAAGCTAGTGATTACTAAAAACCCCCACATCATCAGTGCACTTATTTGTAATATCGCCGATATGATTCTACATGCAAGATGATTAAATATACCTAATATGAGTGCTGGTAAAGCCATTATAACTATTGTCGTAATGGCTATGAGTACTGTATAAGGTTCGTTATAGTTGATTGTGTGTGGGCCTGTTGGATATTTTGCTAAAACAAGTACTAAGCCGATGGTGGATAGTATTGCTAAGATAATAAATGTTAAACGTATCTTCATAATGATTTTCCTCATTTCTTTTTATTTAGAAAAAATATGGATGCTATATTAATTTTATTGTGTAATAAATATATTGAATTGTCAAAATAGCGAAGGCATGTTTCAAAAAGATGGGAGGATGAAATTAACTCGAATATCAAAAACAAGCCCAAAAAAGATGTTAGTACAACATTTTTTTGGGCAAGTAAAATAATGTGATATAGAAAAAACATTTTGTTTTATTTATTAAATACTTCTGTGTCTATTCCTTTTTTCTTAAGGAAAGTAGTAATTTTATCTTGTTGTTTTTTATTTACATCACCTGAATATTTTGTGGGTACATCAACAACGTTAATTGAATTTTGTGGTTGGTAGTTTAATTTCTCAATGTCTTCATCTACATTTGAAATGGTACTATTTAAAGCGTGAAAATAATTAATTATGCGATCTGTTGGATCTTTATATTCTTCAGGGATGTGATTGTTTTTTATAAATTTTTTGAAATGTAAATCGTTCTTAACTGCTAAATTGGATAACTTGCTAAGACGATCAGCTTGTGATTCTGTGATTTTAGGATTACTATCACTTTGCTTATCTAATTTATGTTGCATGACATACTTATTATCAAGTACATCGCTATTCGCTTGTAAATATTTTTCTAAAGCTTGCTTCATCTCTTTTTCGCTAATTTTTTGTCCCTTTTTGTTTGAAGAAAAGATATCTTTTTCCTTTAAAGTTTTAGCGTTTTTAGGTGCATGAGCGTTGCTGTGATGCTCTTGGTTATTGTTATCGTTCGTATTTGAGCATGCTGCAAGTGTTAAAGACAACGCTAGTATCAAGTATGTAATGACTCTCTTTTTCATAGAATTGAGTAACTCCTTTTACGTCTCTATCATTAAACAGTGTTTTAAATTTATACATCTATTAGAGTATCATTTATCGAAAAATATTTGAATATTTTAGAACTACATTTACTGTTAGATATGACTAAATTATGGCGGATTATATGAATGATATACCTGTTTCAATAGGTTTTTTTATAATAAAAAACAGAGCTCCAACATGGGAACTCTGTGAAGTTAAAATATTTATGATAAATAACGTTTTAAAAATTAATTTCTAATTATATAATCGAATGCATTAAGTGCAGCATTAGCACCAGCACCCATAGAAATAATTATTTGCTTATTTTTTTGATCGGTAACGTCACCAGCTGCAAAGATACCAGGAACGTTTGTTGCGTTATCGCGATTAATCATAACCTCGCCACGTTCATTTAATTCGACAGCATTTTGCAACCAAGATGTATTAGGAACTAATCCAATCTGTACAAATATTCCATCTAAATTAACTACTTGTGACTCTCCGGTAGTCATATCTTCATAGCTAATACCTGTAACGTAATCGTCACCAATTACTTCTGTTGTTTTAGCACTCGTTTTAATATCAACATTAGGTAGTGAGCGTAAACGTTCTTGTAATACGCTATCAGCTTTTAATTCAGAAGCGTATTCAAATAATGTTACGTGTTTAACGATGCCGGCTAAATCAATAGCTGCTTCTACACCAGAGTTACCACCACCGATGACAGCAACATCTTTATTTTCAAATAAAGGTCCGTCACAGTGAGGGCAGAAAGCCACGCCTTTATTGATTAGACGGTCTTCGCCTGGGATGTTTAGTTTACGCCAACTTGCACCTGTGGAAATGATGACAGTTTTACTTTCTAAAACAGCATCATTTTCTAAAGTTACGCGAATAGCTGAATCTGTTTTTTCGATATTTGTAGCACGAATACCAGTCATTGTATCAATATCATATTGTGCAATATGTTCTGCAAGATTTGATGAGAACTCTGAACCTGTCGTTTCTTTAACAGTGATGAAGTTCTCGATACCAGCAGTATCATTAACTTGACCACCAATTCGATCAGCGACAATACCTGTACGTAGCCCTTTACGTGCTGTATAAATTGCAGCACTACCACTTGCAGGTCCGCCACCAACGATTAACACGTCATAAGGATCTTTATCGTTGAATTCAGAGGCATCTTGCGTGCTTCCTAATTTAGTTAAAATATCTTGAACTGTCATGCGTCCATTACCAAATTCTTGACCATCTAAGAAGACGGCAGGAACTGCCATAATGTTTTCAGATTCTTCACGGAAAACAGCGCCATCAATCATAGTATGAGTAATGTTAGGATTAATAACACTCATTAGGTTTAATGCTTGAACGACGTCAGGACACTTTTGACAAGTAAGACTTACAAAGGTTTCGAAATGAAATGGACCTTCGAGCCCTTTAATTTGATCGATAATGGATTGCTTTTCTTTAGGTGCGCGACCACTCACTTGTAGTATAGCTAATACTAAAGAGTTGAATTCATGGCCTAAAGGTATGCCAGCGAATGTAATACCTGTTTCTTCACCAGGGCGATTAACTGAAAAACTTGGTGTACGTTTTAAAGATTTTTCAGTTATTGTTATGTGTGCTGACATCTCAGCAATCTCATTTAATAATTCTTTGAGTTCGTTTGATTTATCATCAGAGCCTAGGCTGGCAACGAATTCAACGTCGCCTTCCATAAGCTCAAGTAATTGTTGTAATTGTTGCTTTAAATCAGCATTAAGCATATTTTAATGCCTCCTTAGATTTTACCTACTAAGTCTAAACCAGGTTGTAATGATTCTGAACCTTCTTCCCATTTAGCTGGGCAAACTTCACCTGGATGTTGACGTACATATTGAGCGGCTTTAATTTTGTTAACTAATGTACTTGCGTCACGTCCGATTCCGTCAGCATTGATTTCTGCTGCTTGTACCACACCATCAGGGTCGATAATGAAAGTACCACGTTGTGCTAGACCAGATTCTTCATCCAACACATCGAAATTGCGAGTGATTGTTTGAGAAGGATCACCAATCATGCTGTATTCTAGTTTGCTGATTGCATCAGAATGGTCATGCCAAGCTTTGTGTACGAAGTGTGTATCTGTTGATACTGAGTACACGTTAACACCTAATTCTTGTAATTTAGCGTATTGATTTTGTAAATCTTCTAATTCAGTAGGGCATACGAATGAGAAGTCAGCAGGATAGAAACATACAACGTTCCAAGAACCTTTAAAATCTTCTTGAGTAACTTCTTTAAACTCATCTTTTTTTGGATCATAAGCTTGTGCTGTGAAAGGTAAAATTTCTTTGTTAATTAAAGACATAGATAAATTCCTCCTGAAAAGTTAAGTGTTAATTAGAATTACTTAAAAATAATTGTTTGTTTATAATAATTCTAATCTCTTGTTTAGTATTATTACATCTTGGCATTGAATAGTCAACTTTAGAAGTTCTTAAAATCTATGAAAGTATAAAAAAGCTATAATTAAGCCGTTTTAAATCCCTCATTAATTAAGGAATAACGAGTAAAAAAAGTTGAAAATCCAATGTGAAACTGAAATTTTCAAATGTGTATGACTTTGAAATTCAGTTGTCATTCTCAACTATGGTTATTTTATTGATAATGAAGTGTAATTTTATTACTACTTCATATATATAATAACATGTATCATACATGGATTTCCCTTTTTAGCATCTGTATAAAGCAGATAGAGTTAATTCCACAAGTTGTTATGACTTTCTATGAAAATAACCCTATTAAACTTACTTTATTTATTAACCGAAAATGACACCTTACCGATACCACTATATTCAGCACGGTACGTGCCATATTCTAATTTTAGTGGAGATATAAAAGTTCCAGATGAAATGATATCTCCTTTTTTAAGTTGTTTACCGTGCGTGTGTAGTTTTTTAATTAGCCAATGAATAGCGTTTAAGGGATTTCCGAGTACTTCGGATGATTCTCCTGTGGCAATGCATTTATTATCTTTATATAAATTTAAATGTACATTAGCAAATGCATCGTTATCAAGTCCGTCTACAGGGTCACCTACTACGACAAGCCCTGTTGCGGTATTATCTGATATTAAATCTGATAAAGTAAAATTTGGAAACCAATTTTTATATCTTGCATCTGGAATTTCAATGCCTGGCGCGATACGCGATACGGGTATGATATCTAATTGTTTCTAAATCAGCATCATAAGGTAAGTCTTCCTGCACTATAAAGATAATTTCTGGTTCTAGTAATGGTGAAAATAATTCTGAAAGAGAGACTGAGGCACCCTCATTAACAATTTGGTTAGATAAGAGTGTTCCATATGCAGGTTCGTTAGTGTTAGCAATTGCTTGCGTTGCCTTGCTAGTCATACTAACTTTATACCCTGTAACAGTCGAACGGTCTTTGAAAGTTAATTGGTCAATTAGTTCTTCTTGTACATGATATGCTTCTTCTTCGTTTAATTGATAGTTCTCACTAATGAAATCGATGGGTTTTTTATATCTATAAGCTTTAAATAAAACTTTAGCAACTTCTTTATTTGTTAGTGTCATATTGTACCCCTCCCCTAAATTATCTGAAAATTTATACTATTATGATAACTTTTAAATGTGAAGTGTGCAAATTGATTTAAATATACTTCATTTAGGGTATAAAATAATTAATAATGTAAATTTTGATAGGAGTGGGTATAGTGTCAGATTATGTTTATGAGTTGATGAAACAACATCATTCAGTTAGAAAATTTAAGAATCAACCACTTGGTTCTGAAACGGTAGAAAAATTAGTAGAGGCGGGACAGAGTGCTTCTACATCCAGTTATCTTCAAACTTATTCTATTATTGGTGTTGAAGATTCAAGCATTAAAGCGCGTTTAAAGGAAGTGTCAGGTCAGCCTTATGTTTTAGATAATGGTTATTTATTTGTATTTGTTTTAGATTATTATCGTCATCATTTAGTAGATGAAGTTGCGGCGTCAAATATGGAGACATCATATGGTTCTGCAGAAGGACTATTAGTAGGTACAATAGATGTTGCATTAGTTGCGCAAAACATGGCAGTTGCTGCCGAAGATATGGGGTATGGAATTGTTTATTTAGGGTCATTGCGTAATGATGTTGCGCGAGTGCGTGAAATTTTAAATTTACCTGATTATACGTTTCCGTTATTTGGTATGGCAGTAGGTGAACCTTCTGATGAAGAAAATGGGTCACCTAAACCGCGCTTGCCATTTAAACATATTTTTCATAAAGACCAGTATGATGCGAATCAGCATCAACAACGTAAAGAATTGGAAGCATACGACCAAGTAGTGAGTGAATATTATAAAGAACGTACTCACGGTGTGCGTACAGAAAATTGGTCACAACAAATAGAAACATTTCTAGGACGTAAAACACGTTTAGATATGTTAGATGAATTGAAAAAAGCAGGATTTATTCAAAGATAAAAAGAACCTGAGACAGAAATACATGTCTCAGGCTAGGGTGGGGCGATATTTTCAACACGAATGTTGCCCCGCTCTTTTTATAATTGTATGTCGTAATGATCAATGACCACTTTTCTTACATTTAATTTGCAGATAAATCGCCGTAATCATTTGAGTCAAATGTTTTTTTGTCCCAATGATTCGTTAAGCGTGCGGTACCTGTTCCAGCTAGCATTGAGTCATTAACGTTAAGTGCTGTACGACCCATATCGATGAGAGGTTCGATAGATATCAGTACCCCTGCGAGAGCAACTGGTAGATTAAGTGTAGATAATACGAGTATTGATGCGAATGTTGCCCCGCCACCTACACCTGCAACGCCAAATGAACTTATAATAACAACAGCAATAAGTGTAACAACAAATTGGAAGTCAATTTCTACATTTGCTACTGGTGCCACCATAACTGCTAGCATAGCAGGATAGATTCCTGCACAGCCATTTTGCCCTATGGATAAACCAAAAGTTGCAGAGAAGTTTGCAATTCCCTCAGGTACACCTAAACGTTTTGTTTGCGTTTGAACATTTAACGGTAATGCACCTGCACTTGAACGTGAAGTAAATGCAAAGATTAGTACTTCTATTGTCTTTTTCACGTATTTAACGGGATTGATACCTAAGACACTCAGTATAATTAAATGGATAATATACATTGTGATTAGAGCTGCGTATGAAGCAATTAAGAATTTACCTAACGTCCAAATTGCAGAAAAATCACTTGTCGCAAGAGTAGAAGCCATAATAGCTAAAATGCCATAAGGCGTTAATCGTAAAACAAAAGTTACGATAGCCATAACGATAGAATAGATTGCTTCTATACCACGTTTAAGTAAGCTTCCATGTTCCGGCTGTTTTCTTGCAACTCTAAGATAAGCAAAGCCCACAAACGTTGCAAAAATAACAACTGCAATTGTCGAAGTTGTACGTTGTCCTGTGAAATCTAAAAATGGATTGCTTGGGAATACTTCGAGAATTTGTTGTGGTAAAGTGTTTGCAGTTAAATCTTTGGCTTGTTTTGAAATTTCTGTACCACGTGAATGTTCTGCACTACCTAAATCAATAGACGATGCATCTAAACCAAAGATCAAAGCGTAAAAAATTCCAACGATAGCTGCAATGGCTACAGTACCAATTAAAAACATAAAAATATAAGAACCGATCTTAGCGAATTTTTCACCAATTTGTATTTTGCTAAAAGCGGCAACAATTGAAATGAATATTAGTGGCATGACAATCATTTGTAATAGTGCAACATAACCATCTCCAACAATACTAAACCAGTCTGTTGATTGTTCGAGAGTTTTAGACTCTGCACCATATATGAGGTGTAATACAATGCCAAATACGATACCTATTGCTAAAGCGGTAAAGACACGTTTAGGGAATGAGACGTGTTTTCTTGCCATAATATTTAACATTATTAGGAAAACAAGTAACACGATGACATTAATTACTGTAAAAAGTATTTCCATATCGATATATAGCTCCTTTTTAATTTTTAGTATTCCGACATATGTAATAAGAATAAAGGGGGTTAAGAAGAAATTCAAGTTGTTGATTTATAGTTTTCAGATACATTTAAAGTTGAATAGAGTGAAGGTGATTACTAGAACAATGAAAAATGAGAAGTTTATGTTTATCAGAAAAGTGAGCAAAGAGTACATAAAGAGGTTTACATTAATAAAAAAGACGAGGCTGGGACATAATTCCTAGCATAATAGCCAGTAAATGAGTTTTCATAAATTCATTTACTGGCTATTTATTTACAATACTTCGTATTCTTGGCTCGCTTTCTTAGGGGACAGCTTCAGCCTGTAGTCTTCAGCTTGTCCTGTTCCCTCAAGAGTCTCGCCAAAATACTTTGTGTTTATATGTAATTTTACATTAAAATACTTTGAAAATAAGGCCCTTCCGTAAAATTTAATAAATACCAATAAACAAAATTAACGAGGTGCCTTATGTATAAAGACTATAACATGACTCAACATACTCTACTAATGGAAACTTCAGTTCTTATCTCCACAAATGATATTGCAGAAACAATTCACGATACTGAATTCGATGAATTCAGACATCCTCGTGGCTTAATATAAGAAAAGTAACAGCTCAACGAGCTGAAAATCATCAAAAAAATTATAAAAAAGACAATTTCTATATTATTTCAATAGAAATTGTCTTT